>JACCDO010815750.1_pt1 | contig 40775 bp, 74 predicted proteins | sample 7446101 | NCBI WGS metagenome assembly JACCDO01 (sample SAMN15323440, study PRJNA562643) | freshwater metagenome | isolation source: river surface water | place: USA:Blue River Watershed | collected 2017-08-16 | reverse complement strand
TATGGGACGTTATTATTCAGGCGACATTGACGGAAAGTTTTGGTTCGCATTACAAAGCAGTGATTGTGCAGATAGGTTTGGTGTTACAGGTGAACAACCAAGTGTATTAAACTATTATTTTAGTGAAGATGACCTTGAGGGTGTTAATGAAGAAATTAAAAACATTGAAGATAGTTTAGGAGATAAGATACAAATAATTGATAAGTTTTTTGAAGATAATAATGGGTACAATGACCAAATGTTACAAGAAGTTGGAATTACAACTGATGAGTTGAGGGACTATGCCGATTTAGGTTTGGGTAAACAAATTCGTGATTGTATTATCGAGAATGGTGAATGTAGTTTTGAAGCTGAATGCTAAAATAAATTAAAAAAGATTTGGAGAATAGAAATATTCTCCTTATCTTTGTTTTGTCACTTTAAAACAACGAGTCATGGAAATTAATGTTGAAAACAAATTTAATGGTACTGAGAATTATGTTACCAAAAACATTTTGGAGTGTGTTAAATTTTGGAACAGAGAGGGTTTAACTGCATTCGAGAACAATAAGAATGGAGAATGGGGAGATAAGAGTACCCAAGAACTTGCATTAAGCACGACCTACGATGATTTTGTATTGCACATGTTATTATGTGATTGCAATGTATTTTGCAATTCAAAATTCTCAAAAGAGAGTGGTGATAAATATGAATGTGGTAGAACAAGAAGTCATGTTTGGGTTCATTTGAACGATGAAAGAATTTTCATGTTTTTTGTGAAATAAATTTGGTTATATAAAATAATATTCTTATCTTTGAATTATGAATAAGGAAGCATTTAAAGATTGGTTTGAGGATGGCAATGTTATTGAGTTTGCCGATGGTTATGCGACACAAGATGCCATGTATTGCAATAGACTAAAAACGATTAGAGATTTATACAAATATTTTTTAAAAGAATTTGTTTATATCTAAAATTATTAGTATATTTGCAATAAGAATTTCGGTCCTTTAGCTCATTCGGTTAGAGCAACTGACTCATAATCAGTAGGTGGTTGGTTCGATTCCAACAAGGACCACAATAGTTGAGTTCCAAGTTGCATTTCTTGGTTTCGCCCTCAACTATCTTAGGTAAGGTTTTAAGGGAGTTCGAATAACCCTATTTGGTTCTGTAGCTCAGTTGGATAGAGCAACTGCCTTCTAAGCAGTAGGTCAAAGGTTCGAATCCTTTCAGAATCACACCCTAATCGGTTCGGGTTATTAAAGGCAACGAATGTTGACACCCAAATGGGAGGCTGGAACCGACCGCAAAATATTTTAAAAAAAGATTTGCATAATTAAAATATTATTCTTATCTTTGTTAAAGTTCTTTTTTTGGTAGGCATATGGTGTAGTGGATTAAGTTTCCGAGCATAACTAAAAAAATAAAAAAAAGTAAGAAAAAATTTGGTAGATTCAAAAATTATTCTTACCTTTGAAAAAGAAACAAAAAGAAAACGTTCTTTAAAATACTATAGTTGAAGTTAGCCACGTTCCAATGTAACGATTTATGGTTTGTTTATACTAACGATTCAAGACACAGCCTCTGCCTTGAACCACTTGCCACTTAACTCTTGGGTTACCGAGGGTTGTGTGGACTTCCCTTTCCGAATGATTAGGTTGTGTGGTCGGTATGCGTAACTCTAATGGGCGAGTACCTACATTTGCAGTACGACCACTTGACGTATGCTAACTGAAACGCTTTGTTCAGCGGAAAATAAAGTATTGGGTCGCTCCCGATATGGAACAATGATAATGTGTATCGGGGAATGGTGGTTCGCTACCACCACCCTCGATATATATTTTTTAACTATTTGGTCGGGTGGTGGAATAGGTAGACACGATAAAATGTTTGTCGCCTTATTCGGCAACGAATAAGTGAAAATTGGGCTAAATCGGTGAAGACTGTGATGTTAATACCGAGGTAATTTTAAGGTTAAAATCTTAAAAAACCGTAGAGCATAGAATGTGAAACTATATTATTATAGAATATAATCATTCCAAGAGAGTCCGACATCCCATGTGGATGAAAATGTATGCCGAACTTGCAAGAAAAGAATTGTAAGAACTATGAGATAAAAAGCTTATAGGGTAACAAAAATGGGACTTAAAATCCATTGGACATTGCGTCCGTGCGGGTTCGATTCCCGCCCCGACTACCATTGTGTTGGCTCCAAGTCCCATTAGGGGAGTACACATTAATAAAACATGTAACGGGGAAAGTGTCGACTTAAGAAACGGCAAGTACCAACGAAGGGATACATTGTTAAGTGGCTGAGTGGTTAGGCTAAGGTATTAAATTATCATGAAAACATAGGTTCGAATCCTGTATTAACAACAAAACGTCCATAATGGTTAGTTTTAAATTGACAAAACAAAGAACAAAGAAAATGGGAGCAGAGATGTTCCCATTTTTTTTTATTATGATATTTATATATTAAATAATATTAAATAAAATAATAAGTTATGGTTGGTGAAGAAATAATAAAAAACATTATCGAATTATCTGAGGGTTTAAGAGCAGAATATATTGAAAGAATTAAATCATTAATTAATGATGAGTATAAAAAAATAGAGGTTGATAACAAAGAAATATTAACTAATATTAATAACATAATTGATGATGAGGTTTTAAAATTCCAAAATGAACTTGATGAAATATATAATGAAACATTAACTGGGTTGGATAAAAGAAAAGACTCATTTAATCAACGAATTGAAAGTTCAAATGGTTCGTTAAAAGAAAGATTTTCAACAATATTTGAAGAAATATACAATAAAATAAAAAGTTTATTTGTCAAATAATTTGGAAATATCATTTTATATTCTTATCTTTGTTTTGTCTAATTAAAACAATGGTCATGAGAAAGATGTTAGTTATCTATAACGAAAAAGAATATGATTTTGATATTGATGAGGGAGAATATTCAATATTAAATGAGGAATATCCATACGATTTTGATGATGATGAGTTTGATGAAAATGAATTCACAGAGTTTATTATTGGAATAGATGATTTAGTGATTGGACTCATAGAAGATACAGAACCATTTGATACCATAGATTTAAATTATATTAATATTGAATACTTTTTGTGTAGGGATAATTACGATATTGTGGTTAATATTAACTAATATTTGGAAATATCATTTTATATTCTTATCTTTGTTTTGTCTAATTAATTAAAACGATGTATTATGGCTTATGTAGATTTCAAAATTACGATTTGGGAACGTGTTTATTTTGATGATAAAGATGTTGACAAGGTTTCTGATAAACTTAAAAGTGGATTGGTAAGTAGTTCAGAGGATATGTTCACTGAATTTGATGAAAGGGTTGCCCACGATTCAGAGGTTATGTATGAAACTGCTGAACAATTACCTATTGAAGAAAATGATAATCAACCAACGATTGAATTATATAATAGTAATGGTGAGATTGTTTTCAACAACGGAAAATAATTGTTAAAAGATTTGGAGAATTGAAAAATTCTCCTTATCTTTGTTTTGTCTAATTAAAACAATTTAAAAATGGAAAATTTAGTATTACAAGCAATTGGGAATTCAGAAGTTGAAAAAATCAACAAAATCAAAAGAAACAAAGAATTCCTAAAAAGACTTATTGGAGATTTACAACAAGTATATACTTTGTATGTATCTAATCGTGATGACCAAAATAGTACAACATATCGTATCAAAAAACAAAGTAACTACATTGATACTATATTCTTTACAGCTGATGAAAATGGTTGCAGATTCAGTACAAAAATGTTAGGTTACCGAGTATGTAACACACCAAGTTGGGAATTGGGTTGGATTGTTGAGAAATACGATACTTGCAAAGGGGATGATAACTTTATGAGTGTTGATAATCGAATGGGTTGTCATGGACACGTTGAAGTATTGATTAACTTTACCGATGTTAGTGGAAACCTAATGGATATTATCAAAGATATTACAAGAATCTTTGACCACGAAAAAATTTCAAAAAGATTTTAAATAAAATAATAAAAGATTTGGAGAATTGAAAAATTCTCCTTATCTTTGTTTTGTCTAATAATTTAAAACAATATATTATGCCGAATCACGTAACAAACAATGTAACATTCACTGGTAGTGAAGAACGTGTAAATGAATTATTATCCTTTGTTAAAGGTGAGGATAGAGAATTTGATTTTAATAAGATTGCACCAATACCAAAAGAATTGGAGGGTACACAATCACCTTTAAGAATCATTTCACAAGAGGAATACGATAAGCAAGAGGAAAGAATTGCCAAAGGTGAATTAACCGATAACGAAAAGAATTGGGGGTTGTCAAGAGGGTTGACACAAGAACTTGCCGATGAATATAGAACAAGATTTGGTGCAAGTGATTGGTACGATTGGCAATGTGATAATTGGGGTACAAAGTGGAATGCTTATGAGGTTACACATTTTGACAATGTAATTGAATTTCAAACTGCTTGGTCAACACCTTATCCTATATTTGTTAAGTTGAGCAAATTATTTCCCGATGTTCTTATTTCAGTAAGATATGCAGATGAAGACTTTGGTTACAATGTTGGGGAATTTGATTTGCACAATGGGGAAGAGGTGAAGGTTAATCAACCTAAAGGTGGTAGTGTTGAAGCATACGAATTGGCTATGGATATCCAATATGGAACACCCGAAGATTATTTCCATTGTAATCAAGAAATCTTTACAGATGAATACACCGAAGAAGATGATGAAGAATTAAGTGATTATGTTTCACGAATGGTTGATATTGCTTATGCAAATAAATACTACCCATACGAAGACTGCGAGTTTCATAAGTTAGTTTTGGAACGATTCAAAGAACTTGCTTTGGCTGATGAAAAATTTGAACTTGTTGTAATTATTCAAAAGGAATTGGATAAAGTTGAAAAATAATTGTTAAAAGATTTGGAGAATTGAAAAATTCTCCTTATCTTTGTTTTGTCTAATTTAAAAACATATTATTATGAGTACGCAAATTGTTCTTATTTCAGTTGACCACAACAACGCAAGAAAATTGTGTGAGCAAATTGAAGATACCACGTATCAAAGTTATCATGACTTGTTGAAAGATTTACGAGCAAAGGTTGGTAGCAATGATGGTTTTCTTATCTTTACAATTTCCCAATTCATGGATGAGGTTAATGACCAAATTTTGGATGACTTGTCGGAGTATTTTATGTCCTATGTAAAAATAGATAGATTAAGTTAAATATAAAAAAAATGGGGTAATTATTTGGTTATCCCATTTTATATTCTTATATTTGTATTGTCTAATTAAAACATTATCTTATGGAAATCTTAGTTAATTTACACAATAAAATCAAAAATGATTTAAGACCATTTGGTTATTTGGGTGATGATATATTTGAAGCAAGGTCATTTGTTGAATTTAAAATAGCTGAATATTGGGTTGATACACCACCAAAATATCGTGGTGAATTAGAAAAGGAATATGCTAAAAAATGTTCTGAATTAAAAAAAATAAAAAAAGAAATAACTTCTTTTGCTACCAAAAATGGATTTAGATTAATTTATGACGTTACTAGCAAAAAATACACAATAAAAATTAAATAAAATTAGGAAATATTATTTTATATTCTTATCTTTGTATTGTCTTAAAACTTAAAACAATGGGAAAAGCAACAAAAACTTGGAAAATCGGTGAGTACATTTTATAATTATAAATTACGTTTTATATGCCTATTATAATAACTACATAATGGTTGTAGATTAGTATAATGGTTTAGTTTAATTAATTCTTCTTCAGTATTTGCACTTGATGTTGGAATTATGTGGTCAATATCCCAGCCGTAATTTAATTCACCATTATATAATCCCTTATTATCCCAAGTCATCCAAGGTTCAAATTTAGCTTCAAGATATATTTTAAATTCTTCAATTGAGCATCCAAGAATTTCATGAGTCCTATTTGATTTTTTAATTCCAAGACTTCGTAAACTGTCTCTAATTGAACCTTTTATTTGTTTTTTTAATTTAAATAATGCATCATTTTCAATCCTATAATTATAATATTGTTTTCTTTTTTCTGCAATATTATTTTTATTATCTTGATAATATTTTTTATACTTTTCAGAAACCACATCTTTATTTAATTCGTAATATTTTTTAGCATACTCATTTTTTTTGTCTTTATTTTCTGAAAAATATTCTAAACGTTTTAGTCTATTTTTTTTATAATAATTATTACTCCTTTCACGTTCTTTTTCTAAATTTTGTTCTCTATGTTTTTTTCCATATTCAGCAACACATTGCTTACAATTATTTTTATAACCATCTTTATTTGTTTTTTGTTTACTGAATGACTCAATATTTTTTAATATATTACATTTCTTACATATTTTTTCCATACTCACCTATTTTTAAATAAATATACTTAAAAATTTGGAAAATTGAATAATATATTTTATATTTGTATCAAATTTAAAATATAAGTTATGGGTAAATATACAAAGACGTGGCGCATTGGAGAATACATGCGTGGTGGAGTACTTACAGTTGAAATCAATGGTGATAAAATCAATATCATCGCTAAAGAATGGGACACTTCAAAAGGATATTCTAAAGGAAGTGACCAAAGTAAAGCCAAAGAATTTGACAGGGAAACATATAATGCCACAGATAGCAACGTGGAACGTCAAATGATGAACTTTTTAGAGGATTTGACGACACATTACTACGCAAGTGTAGTTTGTGATTGGATTAAGTCTAAAGTGACGTTAAAAGCCAATTCTGGGTGGTATGGGTGGTAAAACACCCAAAATATACCAAAAATAACAAAAAATGCCATTTTTTTGATAAAAAATTAGGAAATATCATTTTATATTCTTATCTTTGTTTTGTCTAATTAATTAAAACATAAAAACATGGGTCAGTATTATTCACCAATAATTTTAAAAGAGGATAAAAAAACACCGATAGGGTTTGCATGTTCTCACGACTTCGGAAGTGGTCTTAAACTAATGCAACATTCGTGGATGAAGAATGATTTTGTTGGGTTCATTGAAAGTCTATTAATAAAGGATTCACCTTTTCATAAGTCACCGATTGTTTGGGCTGGCGACTATGCAGATGAAGAGCCATTTGAAAACATACCTAAAAAAGTTGTTGATGCTTTGGTTGAGGATGGTTATGAATTGGAAAGGTTACAAAGTAATGGTGCAAACCTTTATAGTATTGCATATCATTCAGCAGTAAAGTTGCAATCGAGCACGAACATGGTTCTAAAATCAAAAGATAAAAGATACCTTGTTAACCATGATAAGAAAGTATTTGTTGACAAAACGAAAGTACCAAAGGATTCAGACGGTTGGCAAATTCACCCACTACCTTTGTTGACTTGCGAGGGCAATGGTAGAGGCGGTGGCGACTACCGAGGTGATAGTTCATTGGTTGGTTCATGGGCAAGAGATATTATTTCAGTTGAGGGTTTGAAATCTGAAATACCAAAAGATTATACAGAGGTTATATTTAACCTTGTTGAATAAAGATACAACGTGTAAGGTTGTTTTAAATTGACAAAGAGGTGAATGGGGTACAAGTTGTACCCCTTTTGCTATATACCTATGTACACAAACGTGTATATGCGTGTGTGATAGCGATAAGTTTTTTTGTTATTTAATATTATTTTCTTATATTTACTAATATAATGGAAAACTTAATAAATAAAAATATTGGTTTGCAAAATACTGGCTTGGATGAACTTGAAGCATGGATTGATATGCTTAAAAAGAGCCAACAAAAATTAGTAAAAGCCTATTCAAATAAAAGTAACGATTTGGCTGAACAACACCAAAAAGATATTGATTTTATTCAGAAGCAAATTGTACGTTTAAATAATAGATGACAAACGTATAATTAATATTTCACATTTCCAAATAATTTATCGATTATTTTTGTTTGCATTGGTTTGGTTATTTCAAACCAAACTATAGCCCAGGTTGGAGTCTACTCTACTACCACTCTCGTGTCAGCCCCTTTGTATCGTATTGATATATCAAAGGTACAAATAGTGTTTTATATTTCCAAATTTTTTAACAGAAAAAAAATATAAAAAAAAATACTGTTTTATATTTGTTGATTAGAGATAATTACTTATCTTTGTATTGTCACTTTAAAACAACATTATTATGAAAACGAAAGAATCATTAGTTAAGGAGTTGAATTTGTTAACTGACAAATATTCTGTTCAACATTTTATATTAAAAAATCACGAATCAAAGACTGCTGTTGAAATTTGTGATGAACTTAAAATAAATTTAAAAAAATTAGTTGCAAATCGTTTAGCATTGGGTGGTGTGGTTGCTGAGAATGGGTTTATTCAATTGGATAAGGTTAAGGCTAAAAAAGTTATTAAAAATCATTTGGATACCATTTCAAAGTTACAAAAAAAAATTAAAAATAGTGCTTCTGTTGAGCAAGAAAAAAAGATAGTAAAAGAAAAAAACACTTATACCAATCATGATGGTGTTTACAAGCAACAAGCAAGAGATAAAATGGTTAATGCTATTTCGCAAGTTGATAGTCCTATGGGGGTTATACCTACTTTACCATCTTATACAGGTAAACTTGAAATGCAAATTTTGGAAAGCGTAGGTCGAGGGTTTGAATTTATCGGTTGTGAGCGTGACTTTGATACATTTCATAAGTTGGTGAATACCATTGCTGAAAATACAAAATTAAGAAAATTTCTTAAGCCACGTTTTTGTGAAATTGGTGAAGTTATATTTAATGCAAAAACAGATGAATTTGCACATTTGATTTTAGACTATTGCGGTACAATAAATAGTTTTCACAAAGAAATTGAATATGCGATTCAAAATGATTTGGTTAAACCAAATGGTACAATTTCAATTACTTTGTCAAAGAATGGTATAGGTAATAATGCTGGAATTGTTGGTGAGTTATTAAGACAATTTCCTAAAGGTTGTTTCGGTGACGACAAAGAAACTGAAATGGGTGTTAAATTGTTTATTAATAAAGTAATGAAACCAAATTATAAAGTTGAAACATTTTTTAATTACTACGATAGTTCTCCAATGATGTTAATTATTATTAGAAGAATTTCATAAAAAAATATTAAATAATATTTGGAGAATAGAAATATTCTCCTTATCTTTGATTTATCAATTTAAAACAATGACTTATGAAATCAAATCACAATCACCCGAAGAATGAGTTTGACTTTTACAAAAGACAATACTCAGTTGATGAATTAATTAAAAACTTCGATTTCCAAGACCTTATGGGTTATTATGTTTATGGTATGAACACCATAAAGGCTATAAATGAGATTATTGATAATGATAGATACGATTTGGTTGACCTATTACCACATGAGGTTAAACAAGACAAGATGTATTTCGTTATGCGAACCACAATAGTTAAAAATGCCATTAGTAAAATTAATGTTTGTGATGTTATTAATACTGATGATAAAATAATATTATTACCTTTAAATTAATTCACAATGGAACAAGAACTATCAAACCTATACATAAACGAAGAAGGTTGTTTATGTTATCAAGATTCTTATATAAAAGATACCTTGTATGTCCAATCAATATTTGAAAATATCTTCGGAATTATTTTCAATGTTTATCCAAAAAAAACAAAATAATATTAAATAAGATTTGGAGAATAGAAATATTCTCCTTATCTTTGTTATGTAGTTGAAAGGCACGATACTCACAAGGTATCGGACAGTAGACTCCGACACGTACATATAAAAAATATACTAAAAATATAGATTAAAAAAAAATAAAAAAAGTTTGCAAAAAATTTGGAAATATGAAATAAGATTCTTATCTTTGATATATCAATTTAAAACAAAAGGTTATGACAAAGGCACAAATGATTGAAACAATCCAACTAGCAGAGGCGAAGGCTTGGAAAGAGTATCTTAATGCAAAAGATATTTTCGGTAAAGACGATGAGGTTACTAGAAGACATTGTAGGGCTTGGATGACCATAGACAATCTTCGTGAGGAAATGGGTATCGAGCGAATGACTTCCACAAAACTATTTGAGTTGGAGCTTATTTAAGAACAAGGAACGAATGGGGATGAAAGTCCCCTTTTTCGTTTTACCATAAAAAAAAGTATGGACGTGTTGGAGTCTACTCTACTACCACCTTGTAAGTGTCAGCCCCATCGTTCATATTGTAAAGGTAAGGATAATAAATGAGACTACCAAATTATTTAGCAACTTTTTTTTAAAATTATTTTCATTAAAAATTTGGATATATCGTTTTATATTATTATCTTTGATTTATCAATTTAAAACAAACAACCATGAGAATTTTAAGTAGTTGGATTTTCAATTTTACACAATTTAAGGATATTGAAGTTATTGTTGATGTCGTCACGGGTAAGAAGGTTAATGAGGTTACTGGTGAGGTAACAAGAGATGCCTACATCACAACAAACAATTATCCAATTTGGTTAATGGTTACCATTCATAAAGTCATTGAAAATGGAAATGAAGAGTATTACATACATAGACCATATTATAGTTATAATCGTGGTGGTAGTGGTAGAAAATATCATGACATTCTATTGAAAGTCCCTACTGAAAGAAAAGCTGAACTTGAAGAATATTTGGGATAAATTTGGAAATGTCATTTTATATTCTTATCTTTGTTATATCAATTTAAAAACACTTAAACATGACAAGAGGAATTTATACGTCACCGATTGGTTTGACAATTTACGATGACAAAAAAGAGTATGGTTATTTCACAATCACTGGTAACCCAAAGCAAAGTGAAACCATTATTGAATTTGAATCTGCTTATGAGTTTGAGGAGTTAATTCAAGATAAGGTTAATTGTAAGGGTATTGAATTTGATAGCGAGTTTTGTCAATTCTTTGCGTATGCAAAAACAAAGGCACAAGCAATGACATTCGTTAATCGAATTGAAAAACATTTTGAAAAAGCTAAAAAAATGTTGTCCTAAAATTTGGATATATCGTTTTATATTATTATCTTTGATTTATCAATTTAAAACAACTTAAAGATGAAAACGATTAACGATGTAAGGGACATGGCAATTGAGTTAATGAATACTCAATTCACTTTCAAAACAGCTTATACCACGCATAAGGTTAGTGCTGCTGATTTGGGTTACCGATTTGAATTTGGTAATAAGAAAAGAGCCTTTGGAACTTGTTATTATATCCAAAAGAAAATTCAATTATCATTACCTTTGTGTGCTGAGAATTTGGATAAGGTTGACACAAGAATAAAGAATACAATGTTGCATGAAATTGCTCACGCATTATGTGTTTATGTTCATGGTATCAAACATGGCAAAGGTCATGGTGCATATTGGAAAAGCATTGCAAAGCAAATAGGGTGCGATGGAGAGCGTTGTTTTTCTTCGGAACATGTTTCCATGCCAAAGAGCAAATATAGTCTTATATGTGATACGTGTGGAAACGTAACACCAAAATATAGAAAGATAAGTTCAACGTATGCTTGTAGCAAATGTTGTAACGCTCACAACAACGGAAAGTTTAGTTATGATTATAAACTACGACTTGTTGAAAACCATTAATTAAATAATATTAAATAAGATTTGGAGAATTGAAAAATTCTCCTTATCTTTGTATTGTCACTTTAAAATTAATAACATGGAAAGAGTTTATTTAGGTCAAGTGGAAAAAGGTATTGACAAAGTAATGGTATATTACAATGAGGCTGGGTACGAGATTGACTTTTTTAGCAATGATAATTTAATGGCTAATTGTGAGTTGTATGATGATGACCATGTATTGAGAGAGTTGGAACATAGGGGTTATAAAAAATCTTTTAGAAAAGTGATATTATCTATGTTATAAATTTGGAAATATAAAATAATATTCTTATCTTTGATTTAACAATTTAAAACAATACATCATGAAAAAACATTCTATTATTATGACGATTACTTGCTTGGTTGGTATGGTAACGTGTTTGGTTGGTCTTTGGACAATTGTTAAAAACAATGACCAATTTCTACTATTAAGTTATTTGTTTTTAACTTTTGGTATTATGGGTGCTATTGTGCTTGTTTGCCATAAAGAATTCGATAAAGCATTATCAAAATAAAATTGCAAAAAGATTTGGAGAATTGAAAAATTCTCCTTATCTTTGAAGTGTCTAACATTTAAAACATAAAGTCATGTCTGAAGTAAAAACATTAAGTCCACAAGAAAGAAAAGAGCAGTTCGTTCAATCATTGGTTGATAGATTTGAAAAAGAATTAAGTGGTACGTCATTAACCACAAAATTTGAAACTTGCTCATCAGCACCTTCATTTGGGTGGAGTGTTGAAGAATATATGTATATGCCAATTGTGGCACAACGTTTAAGAGAAAAAGGTTATTCAGTTTCTTCAAGTGTTAATTGGGGAGTTACTGATTGGGTTATTGCAGTGTAGTCTGTTGTTTTAAGTTGATGAAAAAAAAGTGGGGTAATCATTTGGTTATCCCATTTTTTATTATTATCTTTATGGTATGAAAAGAGTTATTGAAAATATCGGAACAATGTTATTGTTATTTATCCTATACATTATAGGGTTTGGTAATGAATAAAAAATATATTATTTTATTTGGAAATATAAAATAATATTCTTATCTTTATTATATCAATTTAAAACAATAAAACATGAAAGCAGAAATTAAAATTGGAAGCAATTACGGATTCGACCACAATTGGACATTAATCCTATCAACACCAAAGAAAACTAAGTCTTTCTATTTAGGACAAGACGTTAAGTTTTGTCAAAGAGTATTGGGTATGGATACCTCATACGTTGTTAAACAAATTGGAACATGGGAAGTTGGTTACGGAACACCAGGAAATAAAAAACTTGCTAAATTCATTTGCAACGAACTTGGATTGAACGGAAGAAACATTGATAAGATTGAGCCATGGGGATTATGCGCTGAATAAATAAAATAAACAAAGAACGAAAAAAAGTGGCACTATCATTTGGTAGTGTCATTTTTATTTATTATCTTTGTTATATCAATTTAAATACAGAATAAGATGAAAGCAAGATACTTTAAGAGTGCAGAGGATGTAACTTTAACAGACCCAATGCAAAGGTTTTGGGCAAAGATATTTGGTAAAGACAGATTAGTAATTAAATGTAAACATTGCAAACAAATACCTACTGAACTTATTGATGGGTATTGTTTGGATTGTTTACCTAAATCAGAATAAGATGTTTGAATTAACACACAAAGATGGCTTTAAAGTATTAGCCGAGTATAAGGAAGGAATTGGATGGTTTGACCTTGGAGGATACCAACTAAATGAAGGTTGTTGGGTTTGGTGTGAAGAAATTAATTAATCTTTAAATCAGAATAAAATGAATAGTAAAAAGTATTTTGAAATGTTTCAGTACACAATATTGGGTTGTGTAATTATTTCATTGTTATTAATTATAACATCAAACAATATCGACCAGTTGGCACTATTTGGTTATCTATTGATTATGTTTTTATTAATGGGTTTTATTACAATGTTAATCGATAAAGATATTAAAAATAAATTTGGAGATATAAAATAAAATCATATACACATTTGTGTATATGCACATACGAGAAAGGGGACTAATTGTCCCCTTAATTATTTTTATCTTGTTTTGTTTAAAAATGTCTTCGTTTAATATCCGAAAGAGCAACAAGAATAAATACTATAACTAAAATACCAAGTACTGCAATTGTTTTAAGTTTTAAATTAATAATAGAAATATACGAATAATAATTGAGATTACAAAAATCTTCGCAATAATTCACCCAATAAAATACCACCGAAGAATAATGCCAACACTATCATGGGGAATACGATAATAACCATAATATAAAGTTTTAAATTGATATTACAAAGATAAGAATAATAATCAACATATCCAAATTTTTTAACGAAAAAAAAAATAAAAAAATTATCCTATTTTATTTGGTAGATTGAAAAAGATTACTTACCTTTGTTTCAAGTCAAATTTAAAACAATAAGTTATGAAAATGAGTCAGTACAATTGGAGTTGGTGGTTTGTGTTAACACTAATCCTTATGGTGGTTGGAATGTTGGTTGCTATGGAAGCTAAAACTAACGAAGAAAATATATGTGCGAATGTTATTATGAGCATATCATTGGTATCCATGTTACCTTGTCTATACGTGGGAATGAAACCAAGTAAAAATTAATTAAAAAATAATTGCAAAAAGATTTGGAGAATAGAAATATTCTCCTTATCTTTGTTTTAACAATAAGGGGCTGATACTTCACAAAGGTAGCAGTAGAGTAGACTCCGACACGTCCATATATCTCACCACAAAAATACGACATAAAAAAAACGGCTACTTGCGATAGCCGTTCAAAAAAGAACCGAAAATGTCAGCACCAATAAAAGCCCTCAATCACGTCCAATACCTCGAAAGGTATGTCGTTCATTTGACAAAGGTGAGCGACCTTAGACGTGGTGCGCTCATCACCGCAATAGTCACGGTGCGCATCGTATTGGGAACGGAATTTCCCAAACCCGAATAGGGTGAATGACGAATACATCTGTATGTCGTCATGAGACCCATCGTAAAGAGTCTCAAAGTACTCATCCGAGGTGATTTCCCCAGACTCACGCTTCGCTTCCAAAGTCTTATAGACCTCGAAACGCTCAGCAGATATCTGAGTCCAACCAAAAGAAGGTGCAACCTTGTTAAACACCTCAACTTCGCTAACACCTTGTTTAGCGATAGGATATAATCTTACTCCCATGGTAAAACGAATTAAATTAAACAAAGAACTTATACAAAGGTAACACTTTTTTTTTAATTACCAAATATAAAATGATATTTTTTTAAAATAATTTAAATTAATTAAAATTGCCGTTTTAAGCCCATTTAACGCAGTTTTATATTAGAATTAATACAATATACCATTTAATATATAAAACGTCTTAAATCAAATAAAAACGATATAAAAGGGCATAAAAAAAGGGAGCGACTTGCTCCCCTTTTAGGTTATACATTAACCTTATAAGTTAACGCAAACGGGACCGAGACCCCTTTCAATGCTTTGTGCGTCTGTAAGCGCACGACCACAACGTAAACAGCACCCCTTGTGCATGACCTCGATATTCGAATCAAGGAATTCGATTTTGCCCTCCTCAACCTTTTGAAGAACAAAAGCAATAGCAGTCGCCGATGGCGTTTCAACTACCTTACCTTTATGGTAAAGCTTTCCGTTGAAGTAAGACCCCAAACGAGAAAACTGCAAATACCCAGTTTCCACCTTTACATGGGTATACCACTTGCCCTTGAATTCAGAGCGAGAAATAGCATAGGTATAATCCTTGCCCGTTTTAAGGGACTTGATAGTGAAATCAGCACCTTTGTTGTTTTTTTCAGCGTTAATAACTGAAACAAGAGCGGAAGAAGAAATAACGTGTGACATGGTAAAAAAGTATTAAATTAAACAAAGAACATTACAAAGGTAACACTTTTTTTTAAACCACCAAATATAAAATGATATTTTTTAAAAAAAAATTAAGGTATATAAAATATAAGGTAGGTCGGAGTCTACCTCCCGATACCTTGTGAGTAACGTAACGTCATATTGACAATACAAAAATAAAAAGAATAATTGAAACCACCAAATATAAAATGATATTTTTTTAAAATAATTTAAATTAATTAAAAATAACCATTTTTAAGCGTTTTAAACCATTTTTATCCATTACCTAATACAATATACTATTTTATATTTAAAACGTCTTAAATCAAAGAAAAAGAATATAAAAGGCATAAAAAAAGGGAGCAACTTGCTCCCATTTAAAATACTAATTAAGATTATTCATCTCGCTTAAATATTGTTAAAAACATAGCATCCAAATCAATTCCCGATAGCTTTATCGGTTCATGACCATCCAATTCAATTTTGGTATTGATTTCATAACCACTATACCAAACTGAAGCAGTACCAACCTTAACCAATTCCTTTACAAGGAAGCCGACTGGCTTATAAAGGTCATATTTTGAATAGCCGTCATAATTTGACCCACCACCATAACCACCACCATTGGTGAACAAAGCATAAATTTTAGACATTGGTTTAATGTCCAATTTTTGACCATAGTAGTTAACATAGTAGTCAGAAGTCTTCAAAGTTTCAACAAGAATTTCAGTAGTGTTCATAATATAAAGTTTTAAATTGACCTTACAAAGATAATAACTCAATTCGACAATTCCAAATAAAAAATAAAAAAAGTGAATATAAAAAAAATATATACATGTCGGAGTCTACTCTCTCATTCCTCTCGGAGCGACCCTTTACCTTAATGGTACACTACAAAGATAAAAAGAATAATCGAGACCACCAAATAAAAATGAAATTATTTTCAATAAAAAAACGGCTACTTTTGATAGCCGTTACAATGCGTTATATTAACTTAAATTAAGACGAATGATGTGATTTACCTTTGCAGTTATTTGAATTTAATGCGCGATTGAAAAAATGCGTTCTTTTCGCTTTACGATAGTGTTTTTTATAATTAAACCCTTTAGGGTTAGGAACGTCATGATTGTTGTTAGCAAATGAATTAGCACAAACCAATAAACCGATAATTAAAAATAAAGCTTTCATAATAAGATGTTTTAAATTAGACTTGAAACAAAGATAAGGATAAGTTTTCACTTATCCAAATCTTTTTTAAACTTTTTTACTTTGATAGTAATTTATCAATGTCTTTGTGTTTGGCTAATGTAATAGCACCCATAATACCGAATGCTAAAAACAAATAACTTAACAATAACGCTTGTTCAACATTGCTACTAATAGAACAAAGACCAACCAAACAAGTTACCATACCAACCAACGCTGTAATCGACATGATGATAGAATGCTTTTTCATAATAAGATGTTTTAAATTTGACTTGAAACAAAGATAAGTATAATAATCGAATCTACCAAATTTTTATTAAACTTTTTTTGACTTACCAATTAAGATATATTTAACATAAACCAAAATACCAACACAAACCCACAATGCTACTGACATGATAATAAATTTTAAATTAGACCCCATAAAGGTAAATACAATAATCGACATTTCCAAATAAAATGGAAAAAAAAATTACCTAAAAAAAATATATACGTGTCGGAGTCTACTCTCTCGTTCCTCTCGGCTCGACCCGTACCTCAATTGTACATAACAAAGATAAGGATAAGTTTTCACTTATCCAAATCTTTTGTAAATTATTTTTAAATTATTTTTCGGTTATCAGTTCCTTATATTCTTTCAATTTTTGAGCGATTTGAACAGCGTTCCCCTTAACACCGAAGTACCATTTCACATCTGAGATTTTCCACGCTCTGTGTGGCTTAATTCCCGCTGAATATAACTTGCAGTCACGAATTGAAATAATCAAATTCCAATACGCTCGGCTTGTCTGTGCGCCATTAACATTTACTTCATTACCAAAGTCCGACTCAAACTGAGTACCTTTGATTTCTTTTAAGAATTTTTCCATTTCCATGACTTATTGTTTTAAATTTGACTTGAAACAAAGATACGTAATAGGTTTTAATATTCCAAATAAAATAAGATAATTTATTTTTATTTTTTTTGCATAAAAATTTGGTAGTGTCAAATATTCTTTTTATCTTTGTAATGTATCCGATAGGGATAAGGGCTAACGCGAGAGTGGTAGGAGAGTAGACTCCACCATACCTTTTATTTTTTTTATATAGGTTACAAAAAAATTTGCAAAGGTACGAATAATATTTGATATATCCAAACAATTTTGAAAAAAAAGTTATTAACAAAAAAAGCCCCTTTCGGGACTTCCTTGTTGAAAACTTTATTTTGATTATTCAAAAATTAATTCTTCTCCGTTTGCTTTGATAACCGATGTAGCAGATAATTTGAATTGAGTAAACTTGCTTGACTTCAAATTCTTTTTAAGGCTATTTTTAGCGATTGTAAGAGGTCTTGAGTTAACGATAGGGTAAACACCTTCGGCAACTACTGATTTGCTGTTACGTAAGCCGAAAATGTAAATTTCTCCACTTTCGTTATGTACCTTAATTCCTTTGGCTACGATAGTGTAAGCGTCAATTTGACCTTGACTTCTATTTTCGTTAGGCTTAATGAAAGAGTTAATTAATTCTACTCTTGCTTTCTCCAAAAGAATAGAGTCTCCGCCTAAAGCAGTAACGTCTAAAGATTGTAACGTTTCAATATCTTTAGCCTTTGCATTAGTAAGACTTGCACCCACGTTAACCACGTTATTAGAAACTTCTCCGAAAGAGTTAGTATATCCTTTGATAGATACAAAAGAAACACCCGTAGGTGACTTCGCTAAAGCATTAGTTAAATTGTTGATAACTTGCAAAGCGATAACTGATGTTGAAATTGTATTCATAATATATTGTTTTAAATTTGACTTGAAACAAAGTTAAGCATTTAGTTTTGATTGTGCAAATTTTTTAATGATTATTTTCATGCAGTTATTAACATTTTATTTGTTGAAAACTTTATGCTAAAAAATTTGGATATATGAATTATTATTTGTACCTTTGCAAACTTTTTTATAAGGTATAAAAAAAAATATAAGACAGGTCGGAGTCTACTCTCCTGTTCCTCTCGGCTCAGCCCCTTTGTTTCATATTGTAAAGGTAAGAATAAAAAATGACACTACCAAATTATAGTGTCACTTTTTTTAATTTTTTTTGTCCCTTATTTTGTAAGGGACTTTAGTTCAGCTTTGATTCGTTTTGCCGTATCACCTTTCCAAGTGTTAGCATTACATAGGAAGTATAAGACAACAGATTTTGCACTATCCCAACCATAGGTATCGTTTATGCTTTCAAGTGACTGCATAGCGTCTATATAAGGCTTTGCTGCATAGTTTGGTTTAACCCAATCTTTCTTAATTTCCTTTGCGATTTCATAAAGAGGTCTTGCGCTCATAATACATTGTTTTAAATTTGACTTGAAACAAAGATAAGTATAATATATTAAACCACCAAATAAAATACGATAATTTATTTTATTTTTTTTTACTAAAAAGTTTGGAAATATGGAATCTTATTCGTATCTTTGATTTATCAATTTAAAACAATAAGTCATGGAAAAAGTTAACATCAAGACCCTATCAAACGAGTACTCAATCTTTGGTAACAAAGGTAATGTGTGGACTGATACAGCACACGCCTACAAGTCAGGGCATGGTAACCTATGTGGTACACCCGCATTATCAACCAACCACGCTCGTTTGAGTGGCGTGGATATAGTAGGATGCCCAGAGTGTCTTAAAAAGCTTAAGGAAGAGCTTAAATAAGCTTATGCTCACAATGGAGGGAGGGGGTCATCAATACCCCCCATACCCCTCCCCCCGTGAACCCTCTTATAGACCCCCCCGTTACCACCCCATTATGGGGGGTCTGATTTGTAAAGAAATTTTTTGGGTAATTTTTTACATCTATTTTTAGACACCCCCCCTTATATATAAAATTTTTTTGGGTAATTTTCGTATGTAATTTTTAGACACCTACTCTATATGTATAATTTTTTTTGTGGGGGTATTTTTTTAGTGTATTATTTAGGTCTCTATATATAAAAATTTTTTTGGGGGAATTTTTGCTTCAATTATTTAGACCCCCCTTATATAAAAAAAATTTTTGGGAAAATTTTCGTATATAATTTTAGGTGCCCCTATGTGTAAAAAATTTTTTGGGAAAAATTATGGCTAATATTTTTAGGTTTATATTAGCTTGGGTATTTTCATGTATATTGGTTTTATCCTTTATATTGAAAAAAAAAATTTTTTAGGCTTAAATTAATCGTATGTTGTATTTATTTGTTGGGTATAATAATACGATGTGGTTATACGTTTTTTCAGTGTATATTTAATACTAAATGATGGGTAGTGTATAATTAGTATTAATTTATTTTTTAGACTTGTGTAGCTAATGTCACATTCATTTCCCCATATATCTTCACCTATAAAATCTATTGAGTAATTTCCTTTATCGTCTCTATTATATGTGTTTAAATTTATTAGGTTATATTCTTGGTAGAATGTTGAGTATATTGATAGTATTCTTTTGGTTACTATTTGTGAATCTATTTGTACGGTATCAACATTTAGGATTACTAACGTATTTTTATCTGGTAGTTTTTCCCATTTTGGTGATTTAGTTATTTCATTTCTGTATTTGTATGTTTTTGTATGGTAGACATATTTTTGTGAAAATAATAAACCATTTATAAATAAAAATATAACCACCAATAATCGCATAACTTTGTTTTTATTATAAATATGGATTATCTTTACATTTGTAAATCTTATCTATGATAATGCGGGTTAAATTTTTGCTTCAATTATTTAGACCTCCTTATATAAAAAAAATTTTTGGGAAAATTTTCGTATAGTATTTTAGGGTGGGTTGAATATTTATATAATATGAAATCATTTATTAAAAGATTATTAAGGGAGAATTTATTGGATGAGGAATATGATGGTAATAGTTTATATGGTTATCATGTCACATCAATGGATAATTTAGAAGCTATAAAGCGTGATGGATTAAAAACGGGTCAAAGAACGATGCAAGGTTCTGGTTTATATGGTTTTTATGATTATGAGCATGCTGTTAGATATGCTGCTAAGGGTGAAATAACTGACCCGATTATTGTTAAGTTTTATGTTACATCACCTAATAGATTTTTGTATTTGAATATGGATATTGCCAAGGATGTGTTGGGTCCTAATAAATATCATTTGGTTAATCAGATTGACAATTATTTTTATAATGGATTTAATGAGTTTTTTGATGAGGTTAAGTCTGCCAACCCTAATATGACTGAGGAGTCTTTAACAAGTAAGTTAAAAGATATCGAGGAGGATAATACTGAAGGTAATCAAAGAACCTTTGTGTTTAATTTGATACCAAAGAATTTAAATGATAAACTGAATATTGTTTGGGATGGTTATTATGGTTTGGAATTTAGAATTAATAATATAAGATATGTTAAGGTTATTGGTTATGATATTCCAAATTTTAAGGGTGGTGAAAATAAAGAGGTTAGATTTTCGGTTCTTGATTCCATCCCAGAAGATTCCAAGTATGATATCTTAAGGGATTTCTTTAAAAATAACCCAAAAGTTGATACTTTTGATAAGGCATATGTTATTGCGAATGATATGATGATGAATGCCAGAAGAAGTAGGGATTTTGAATATTACCAACAAATTGGTGATTTATTAGATAAATTAAAATAAAATATGAAAACATTTATAAAAAAATTATTAAGGGAGAATTTATTGGGTGAGGTATCTGATGAGTTATATAATTTGATTAAGAAGGAACATTCCAAAGATAGAATTATCATGTCAAAATATGATACCATTGAATTTGATTCAAATATGGTTGGTGAGCAAAGAATTGGTCCAAAACCTAAGGGGTTATGGTATGGCATTGGTGACAGTTGGATTAGATGGGTTAGAAGTGAGATGGAAGATTGGGAGCATGATAATATTTTTAAGCTTAATATAAATGAAGGTAATATTGCAATTATTAGGACTTATGATGAATTGGTTGAGTTTGATGCTAAGTACGGTATTGATTACCATGGGATGAGAATGATTAATTGGGTTGAGGTTGCCAAGGATTATGATGGTATTGAGATTGCACCATATATTAATAAGGGTCGATTTGAATATTTTTGGTATTATGGTTGGGATGTTGCATCTGGTTGCATTTGGAATAAGGATGCCATAATTGGGATTGATAAGTTGGTTGTTGATAATAATATTGATGAGGGTTTTTTATCAACAATGATTGGTAACAAGGTCGATAAATTTAAGGATTCATGGAATAAGTTTTTGATTGCGGCAAAAAGGGAAGGTAATGAGACTTATGAAGCTGCAAAGATTCTTGGTAGGTTATTAAATCCAAAATCTATAAATGGTGTGACTGATGAGGAAAAAAAATTTTTAAAGGACCAGTCAAAGGATTTATTAAAAATAGCAACGGTTGCTGGTTTGGGTGTTATATCTATGGCCATTCCCATTGCATTGGAGAAGATATTAAATAAGCGTGGCAAATCAATAATGCCAAAGGATAACCGAATTGGTGATTCAAAAAAATAAAATATATTGAATATTAAATTGTTAATAAGGTATTTGGTGATTATTATTGCGTTAGTTCAACCTATGATAATTATTTATTATTATGGTTTTAGTTTACCATCAATATCATCAATTTGGTTAACCAATTTGCAACCATTATTTATTATAACCAATGCATGTACAAGTTATTTTTTATTTGGTATTAACAAGTGGGGGTTGTCTGGTTTTTTGTTATTATTATTAACATCAATATCTGTTGAGTTTAGTTTGTTTGCTCATAATATTATTGCTGGTTTATTTTTTTTATCTTGTATGTACCCAATGTTTAGCATAAAGAGATTAAGGTATTATTTAGTTCTTTATATCTCATCTTTAATTATTTGGTTATTATTTGGTATGTTTGCTGGTGAGATATTTGGTGTATTCATTATATGTTTATACCATGTTAATTTATTGACTATCACGTCTAAAATAATTGATAAACATCATTAGCGGTATAACTATAAAAAAAATATTAATATTTTTAGTTTAATCACCATTTTCATTATAATTATAGTATATAGAGATTACCATATAAAAGGATGTCAAGGATAAGTTTAAAACAAATTAGAGATTTAGATAAATTACCATACTATTTAAATAGGTTGGGTGAATTAAATATTGAAGACAATAATATTGTTTTAAATTATTTATTAACTGGTGACACTAATAACAAATCGATTGGTGGTGGTATTACCATTCAAGATGGTGATGGTTTGGGTAATGATGTTGGTTTTAGTATAATATCATTACTAAATTTATATAGTGGACAAACTGAATACATTAGTAGTGGTGGTTCTGAAAATAGGGCTTGGGCTACGCAACTTAATGATATTTTATTAAAAAATAATGACATTAATAACCCAAATGGTCTTAGGGTTATAAAGGAAGGCGATATTGTTAATGGTGGGGTTATAGGTTTTGGTTCACATTATAGTGGTAGCACCAGAGATTTGACTTATTTAAACAAGATTTTATTAAATTCTGGTGATAAACCATCGGTTGTTGATTTATTACCAGGTCAATTGGCTGTTAATGTAACTGATGGTAGTTTATTTACATTGGTTAGCAGTGGAAATAGTTATGTTGTTGTTGAATTTAAAAATTCAACATTTAGTGGTGATTCAAATACCGAGTTATCTGGTGGGTATTATTGATATGGTTCTTGCTCAACCTTTTTATCTTTCAATATTGCTTCTATTTTAGCCTTAAGACCTGGATATATTGGTTGTAATTTATTTACATCTTCTAATGACACCCATTCATAAACTATATTTTCTTTATTCGGGTCATTTTGTATTTGTGGTTCGAACTCATCTTCAACAAATGCTTGATAGTAATGGAAAATTCTTGTAGTTTCTGGAATAATTTCACCTTTATTATTTTCTTTTTGTGGTATTTTTATGTATTCAGTTCTAATTCTTTTAAATTCTATATTATTAATTACATCATCACTAACTTGTAATTCTTCACTTATTTCTCTTTTAATCGTTGTTAATGGGTCTTCACCTTTTTCCATTGTACCAGACATTAGTGCCCATTTTGGTTTTTCATCATTTCTTAATAGTAATAAAACTCTAGAAGTTTTTTTTGCTTTTATTAAAGCACCAACTACTTCTTGTTCTTGTGTTGATTCTATAATTTTTTGGTCCAGGTATTCGGACATAATATTTGATTCATATCTATCGATATATTCTTTAAGTAGTTTTTTTATAAAACTTTTCATATTATTTTTTAAATTTAACAATATTTTTTTTATTACCATTCTTTTCAAATTCTTCTTCATCCGTGAAATCCCAAATTTTTTCACCTTTTTTTCTTTTATAATAGACATCAGCACCACCAATATCTCTGATTTGATATTCGTATTCCATTTTTTTTGATTCTGAAATTAATTTTTCTCTTAAAATGGTTCTGATTTTTTTATCCATATTAATAAATATTTTAATATCAAATAAAAAACCCCATTTTTTTGAATGGGGTTTTATTTATATTGAAAACGGTAAATATTTGATAATTTGCCGTTTGGTTTTATTTTAACGGTAAATTAATACACCACAGCAGTGTGGTAAATGTTCGTTAATTAATTCAATTTCAACCATATCATCATCGAAATGAATATCAAAGGTGTATAATGATTTCCATTTATCATCACCTTCTGTGAATTTAATCTTGTCTTTTGGGATTCCCAATTCTTCAGCTATTTCAAATAGTTTTTCATTTTGAGTGATAATCCAAGACCAACCTTTTGATTTTCCATGTTCTGAAGACAATCTGGATGTTGTAATCCAAACATCATGACCAGCATCGATAAATTTCTTTGCCAGTTTTTGGTTTTGTTCTTCAGATAATGTTGAATCGAAGTCGAATGATACTTTCATAGTCTATCAGCAATTGATTTAATGATTTCTTCTTCAGTTTTTGTTAATAGGTGTCTCGAATTTGATATTTTCATTAGGTATTCCATGAACATTTCATCATGAATTGATAAATCATCATTAGTTTTCAATATTGACCCTTTTGTTATATAACCATCTTCAACTAATACCTCTATCAATTGAGTTATTTCTCTATCTGAGCAAGAGTATACAAATTCAGCTGGTGAAATGTTTAAATCATCTACATAAAAATCTGGCATAATATTTAATTTTTTTACAAATATATTTAATTTTTTTTTTAATTACAATTAATTGATTAATTATTTAATTTTATTTTAATGATAATATCATGTGGTGCCGTTTCATTACCACCAAAATATGGGTATAATAGATATTTACAATTCACATTTGGTCTATACCTATCCATATATATTTTATTTGAATCAACAATAAACTCATATTTATCACTCAATAGATTAATTTGGCAGTTGTATATAATATTTGGTTGTATATCACATACTTTTTCAAAGTAAAAAGAACCGTTGTTGTGTACAAAAACCATTAGTTCAAGATTATCGTTTAAATATCTCCAACCAAACCTTGCTGAATTTTGCATATGGCCACCTTCATCACTAATACCGAATAATTTATTAACATCATATTGATTTTCAGATTCTTTTGTTTGATATTTACATGATTCGGTTAAGATTAAATCAAAATTTAATTTATCTTTACAAAAAAATTTAATACGGTTAGTTGACCTATGGTTATCTTTTTTTATTTTAAAGACCCAAAAACCATTTTTATCTTTCTTGGTGCAAGATATTAATAGTATTGTTAGTGTAAAAATTATAAATATTATATATCTCATACTATATTGTTTTAACAAAAATATTAATAATATACTTAACTTTCATTTTTTTTTATAAATTATTTTGTAGTTTGTTAAATTATACATATATTTGCATTGTTAAATTTAAATAATATGAGTAAAGGAGACAAATACACCGAGTTATTTTCGTATCAAAATCCAAATGTTGACACATTGTATAAGATATACCAAAAAAACAAATATAATGCTAGAGTATATTATATGAATGAAAGTCATAATATATTTACATCGACTAGATGCGGTATTTTTGAAGAACCAAATGGTGATTTTAATATCGTTGCATTTAAAAGAAAATACGGTATAAGTAAGACAAATAAAATATATAATAGAGAAAGTAGACTTTTTTCAATTATAAAAAAAGATAATAAATTTTATTTTAAACAGAATAAAAGTATTTTACCGTTAACATATGGTCATTTAATGGGGTTATCTATGGATTATAATATATTACCAACATTGGTTCAGAAATTACCATGGATGAGATATTTGACTGAGCACAATGTATGTAGAAGTATATCTTTTAATACTTTATTTAGTAAAAAAATATTTTCTTTAGAGAAGGCATTGAGACATGAGTTTAAAGTACCATTACCAGTTGCTAAATTATTATCAGATATGAATGAATATCAAGTATCTTATTTAAAATATTATATAGAATATTTGGATAATGTTGAGAATTTACATAATACATTACCAACATATGATTTTTCCATATTTTATGATACAGTTAAAATGGCAAAAACATTGGATAAAAGGGTTAACTGTTCTTGGTCACCGAAAAGATTAAAAGAGGAGCATGATAAGTGGTCAAAAGAAATAACTGATATTGTGTTTACTGAAGGTGATAGAAAATTAACATTGAGTCAGATTTATTTGGATTTTGCGGAATCATCTGGATTTAAGATATTGCAAACAACAAAGGAAATGAACATTGAGGGTAGAAAACAAAGTCATTGTGTGGCAACTTATGTTAATAAAGCTGACAGTGGTAATTGTGCAATATACTCAATAAGTGGTTATACACTTGAATTATGTAAGCGATGGGTTGATAATCACACAAACCAGATATTAGATATCGCACAATTTAGGGGTTATAAAAACTGTGATGCACCAAAAGAGTTGTATGATACGGTTAATGCTGAATTAACTAAATTCAACGGTATTGAGTATTCCGTGGGTAAAAATGCAGATTTAAGATGGCTTGGTAATGACCCTTATGGGGGTGAATTTGATTTATTTTAAGATTCGTAAATCTCTGGGTTTTGCCTTCCGAATATTCTAATTAGTTCACCAGCTTTTGCATTTGCTTCATTTTCTTGTGGGGAACCATCATCTCCAGCGTGTGGGTTGTTTTCAAGCTCTCCACGCTGGTTTTGTTTATGGTGAACCATTTCATGTGCCAGAGACCTTAAAATGTCCACAATCGCTCTATTTTTGATGTATACTTTTATTAAGGCTAAACCATTATTATAAACGGCAGTGGTTCTTATACCATCTTTCTCATTTGTTAATATAGCATTAACCTTACCATGAATACCAAGATGGTCAATAACAAACTCCATAAATTTTTGAACGATTGCCTTTTTTGGCATCATTTCAATCTCTTCTCTTAGTAATTGTTTTATTAATGGTTTCATAGGTTACTACTTCTCCTTTTATTTTTTTCTTTTCTGATAACTAATAATTTATCATTTAGCTGCTTTTCAATACCTCTAATTTTTTTCTTTTCTTCATTACTAGTTGATTGTAATCTAGCTATTTTTAAATCATTTAATTTATTTAAAATATCACCTTCATCTTCATCATAAGATACTGTTTGACTAGCTCTTTTAGTGTATAAATCTTCTTTTCCAGCTAATTTAGCTAATTGGTCTGGTGTCATTTTAGCTTGTCTAATTTCCTCACCTTTATCATCAAGATAACCTAAACTTTTATTTATAAAATCCATAATTTTTTGACTTAGAACAGGGTCTGTTAGAATTTTTATTTTTGCGTCTACGGCTGGGTTGTAAACTGTTGTGCATGATTCAGTTTCACCTTCTGGGTATTTTGAGCAAGCCATAGTATATAAATAAATGCTTTTACCACCTTGTGATTCTTTAAAATTACCAGCATCAAAATGTTTAGTTGTTGGTACCCCATAAAAGGTGAAATAACCACTTTTTGTTTCTGTTAATTTAAATGTATATGCACCATTACCATAGTTAGTTTGTAAAACATCATTCGGCATTTTACCACTTAATTGTTTGGCAATGGAAATCATATATAACATTTTTTTTGAATCATAAACATATGATGGGCCAAATTTAAGAATTGACGGTATATCTAAATCACTATCTCGGTTTGTTACAGCCTCAAGTAATACTCTTAATCTATTTTGTATAAAATCTTTCATATCATATAATAAATATTTGATTTTGTATTAAAATTTTGGTATATTTGCAAATATGGCTAATTACAACTTTAATAAGGATATTGAGATAGGTGAAGACGGTGAATATGTTGTTAGATTGGACTTAGAATCATTGGGTGCAATATTTGTTTCCGATAATAAAAACAACTCACATGATTTGATTATGTCCACACCAGAAAAAACGGGTGATGGGGTTAAAAATGTTAGTTATGAAATAAAAACTGATGTATTTTGTAGACCACATTTGGATACTGGTAATATTTTCATAGAATATGAATCCAGAGGTAAAGATAGTGGTATAACTGTAACAACTGCTGAATGGTTTGTAACTTATTTTAAACATTTTAATGAAATATGGTATATAAAATCAAACAAGTTAAGGGAGTTAATATCTGAAAACAATTTTAAGACACATACAGACAGTGGTGATTTAGGTAGTAATACCAAGGGATATTTAATCCCAAGGTATCAGTTTAAAAAACATTTTAAAGTTAGATGTATTAATAAAAAATTAACAAAATAATTTAAAACATTATAACTTAATTATGATATTTATCAATAAAATGTTATTATGAAAATTATACTTACTGAGGACCAATTTGAGTTATTAAAATTAATTAAAGAAAATGAAAATACTATATACAATTTTCAATCTAAATTTGATAAAATAACTGAAGAATTAAACAAATTATTCACAAAAATAAATTTTATCAGTGTTTCTGAATTAATAGGTGGTGAAATTGATGTTGAAAGTTTTTTAAATAATATCACTAGGTTAGATGAATCGAATTTCAAAATTAAAACTGAAATGTCTAAATATTTTGAATCATTTGATGATGAAAAATTTGAAAAGATTTATAATAGTCTTGAAAATTTATATTATTTTAATTCTAAAAAAATAAATGTAATATCAACAATATTAATAAGTTTAAAAGATTTAGTTGATGGTGCTGAGGGTAGTTTAGAAATATTTTCAGATATTAAATCAATAAATTTAAGTTTATAATTTGCTGTATTAAAAATTTATACTTATATTTGTGGTATAAATTAAAAATTATGAAGCAATTTATCTATTTAATCGTTTTTTTATTTGTTTTAATTTCTTGTGAAAAAGAAGAGATTAACCCTAATAATGTAACACCAACTGAAGAAGCACCGCAAGAGATAAGGTTATATGGTGAATGGTTATTGGTTGGTGGTACATTGTACCTTGAAAATATTGAGACACATGTTAAGACAAAATATGACCATTTTGGTCCTAATAAAACTATTAGTAGTTTAGATTTAGGTGGTTCAGACCTTGAGATTGAAGAAATTGAATTGGATGTTACAACTTGGGCATTTTATCAACCATATACGGTACCTGGTTATGGTGAATTTGTTTTAAATCATGACTCTATAACCCCATATGGTTTTTATGTTACCAGACATAACTGGTCAATAGTTGAGCACCCACAATCAAATCAAAGTAATATGCAATTAGGTGGTTCATCAAGACCAATTAGTGCAACAATATGTAGTATGAGTGATACCACAGTATATTTTTACATACAAGAAGCCTACACTTCAATTAATAGTATGAATTATAAATATTTTTCAGAATTAAAATTCAAAAAAACAAAAAGCTGGTAATTATTATGGTTATTTTTTTACACTTATTGGTTATTATATCACTAATTGGTATGTATACATCTATTGGTGATGGGTATTTTTGGGTATTTTTTATATTTTTTTTATTTTATTTAAGGAAATTATATAAATCAGACATTAATTCAAATCCTTAATTTTGAAATAATTAAACAATAAAAGTTTTGATTCAATATTAGTTATATTGAATGTGTTGGATATTTCACCAATTAATTTTGGTATAAAATCACGTTTATTTTTAGACACAGAATAGTTATTACCATTAACATTAATGGTTCTTTTAAATTTACCGTTTAAATTAATTCTAAGTATCGGATAAACGTTATTTAAATATTTAAATACTAATTTACCAATAATATTATCAGAAGGTTGTGATATTATGGTCTCCAAACTCTTCCCATTCGATTTCTTCTGCGGTCGTAACTTCTTCATTCATTTTTTTTAAATTTTACTTTTATAAATATTGTTTTTTACATCTAAATTTTATATTTTTATAAAAAAAATTATTATGCTCATATTGTCAATTGTTTTTTATTTTATTTTTGGTGTTATATGGTTGTTATTTGTTAATAATTATATATCTTTAACCAAACCATTACAATCATTAAATGTTATACTATTTTGGCCATTAAATTTATTAATCCATATATTAAATTTTTTAATATGTTAACAAGTTTTGATAAAATAGTTCATTATCAATTATGTGATTTTTTATATGATGAGTTTAAAAAAAACACAACTAAAAATAAAATTGGTTATTCGACATTTACGAATATGTGTTCTGTAATTAGTTCAAAAATAATCAATGTTGTTGAATTTTCAAAGAGTGAAAAAATAATAATAAATAAAGTTTTAGATAGGTTAATATCTTTTTTTGGGTTTAGTAATAAGGAAGCTAGTAAGTATTTAGTTGACTTTTTTTGTAAAAGGTTTTGGCAAAAAATATATGGTTCGGTAACAACAATAAACACACTTTTTAATTTATCTAAGAATATTTAATAATAAAATAAAGTTATGGTAGTAGAATGTAATTCAAATGAGTTTGATGAACTCGTATTAAAATCAAGCAAACCAGTATTGGTTGATTTCTGGGCACCTTGGTGTGGTCCTTGTAGAATGATAGCCCCTGAGCTTGAAAAATTTTCAGAGAATAATAAAGATATTTCTGTTGTTAAAATTAATGTTGATGATAATGGGGAGTTAGCATCCAAGTATAATGTTAGGAGTATTCCAACATTAATTTTATTTAAAGATGGTAAGGAGGAAAAGAAAACAGTAGGTAGTCAAAACCAAGACAGCTTAAATAAATTTATTAATTAAAAATAAAGCGACTTAGGTCGCTTTTTTTATTCTTAAAGATATTTATAGTTAAATGAAAACTAAAATAATTATAACCGAATCACAATACAAAAGACTCATAAAACCTATGTTAAATGAGTCAGTATTATCTATCGTTTTAGATGATATAGTTTCTGATTTGGATAAAAATTATGATAGAGTTACTGCAACCATTAAAGGTTATCGTGATTACCAAAATAAACCTAGAATTAAAGTCTTGGTTGATGGTAGTATAATAACTGCACAACAGTTATTAAATTACTTAAAAGGTAAATATAAAGATAAATGTGGTGAAGATTTTTTAAAGCAAGTTATAGATGACTGGTACCATGAAAAAATAAAAAATGGTATGTTATCAAAAAATATAACATTGTGGTAAAAATATTTGTTGTGGACTTAAAAAATAAAATAAGGAAAGAATTGATTGAGAGTTATGGTCGAACATTTGATACATATCTTGAAGTTGAGTATGAAAAAAAAATTACTGATAAATTAATAAATGGTGATTTAAAAATAAAACATGAATGGATTACTTATAATCAAGTAGTTCTAGAATTAAAACACAGTATAAAGGATTTATTAAAGGTTAAAGAATTACAATATAAATTAACTGATAACACCTCCCCAAATAAATCTTGTATTGAGGTTTTAGATTCTGTTAAAAATATGACACCAGAATTAGTTAGATTATATAATAAAATTAAAAACTTTTAGTTTTATTATGGTATTTTAAGTATTTAAATTAAATAATAAAAATTAAAAATTAAACATATGGGTGAGTTTAATTTTACAATTAAGGCTGGCTCTGGTAAGTTTAATAAACTTGATAGGCTGTATAGGGATTACGTAGTTAATTCGATTAAGGGTGATAATGAAAGTAGTATATTTAGATGGGAAATATATAATATCATTATGAACGAACTAATAAGTATTGGTAAATTTGATTATTTTGAAGAGGCCAAATATAGAATAACCGATGGTGAAAACCCAAACAACGTAATGTTGGACATGTTGGATAGGGTTAGTGGTGACAATAGATTAATTTGGGTTATGAGGGATATGATTGAGTCATTCATTGAGGAGGACTATATTAATAGGTTTTTGTAGTTTATTGATATATTACAAATTTAATCGTATATTTGCAATGTAAAATATAATATTTTGGTTTTGGGTATCACTAAGCGTTTAAAATTTTTGTCCGATAAATTTAATATTTTCGATATTGAAGATATTGAATCTAAAATTAATGGGTTAAAGTCTAATAATGGTATTGTAACCAAAATAGATAGTTTGGGTGATGTTACTTTAGCTTTAATTTCTGAAGAAACAATAAACGATAAAATCAATAAAAGCGTACATGTATCAAGTTATATATTTGATATGATGATTGAGTCTGACCCAACATCAAATAAAATGTATACGCAATGGATGTTAGTAACATTTAATAGGTTATTAAAAAATGGTGAAATTGATAAGGCGGTTAGGTTTGGTGTTGAGGATTTACCATTAGCTAAAGAGTATTTGTTAATTTTTGAATCAAATAAACGAAAACAAAAATTTAAGAATTTATGTAACAGCAGTTACATATTGAGGGGTATTACTGACCCAACTGATATTAACCAATATAAATCATTAGGTCAGTTATTTGATGCTATAGACCCATTTATAATTAGGGACTCATCAGATATTGAGAAATTATTGTATAAATTTGTTGATTCTGGTCAAGCTGAAATACCAGTTAGAGATAGAAAATTTACAGTTTATGTCCCTTTAACTAGGGATGCTAGTACAATTTTTAACCAGTTCGCCAACTGGTGCACTTGTAAAGAAAATAATGGTATGTTTAAACATTATACAAACAACCATAGAAGACCAAATGGTGAAAAATCAAAAATTTATATAATAATAAATAATGAATTTTTTTCTGGTAAACTTAATGATGATACATTACATCAAGTTCATTTTGAAACAAAACAAATTAAACATAGAAAAAACACAGATAATGTAAGTATATACGATAATATACTTATGAAAAGTGATGCGTTGATTAATTATTTCCATGATGAGTTAGTCTATTGTTTGAAAAAGACAAAATCAACTAAAGATAATGTATATGTTGATTATTTAGTTAAATTTGGATTCACTGATTCTCTTTTTGAAATAATAGAGGATACAACACCATTTATAATTTTTAAAGATAGAGAAGTACCTAAGATGGGTGATTTATCCAGATTTAAAAATCTAGAAATTTTTGAAATGAATAATACAAAATTATCAACCATACACCCTTCATTATTTTCAATTAATAGCCTTGAGGTTATGGTTCTTAGGGATAACAATTTAACTGAGATACCAAAAGAAATATCTAATTTAAAAAATTTAGTCTTTATTAATTTGATTGGTAATAAAATTACCAATATACCAGAACAAATAAAATATTTAGATAAATCAAATGGTGGTAATTTACATAGAATAGCTATTAAACCTTCAGATGTTGGTCATGATATTTATAATAAATTGACACAACTTTTACCAAATGTAATTATAGGTTCTTGATGTGTTATTTGTGTTTTAAAAAATGGGATTATGGAGTGGAAAAGAGTTTCTAAAGGGTATATTGAAGAACCACTATTGGATTATTTGGCTAAGGTATTTGATGAGGAAAAAACGAAGGGTTATGATTTAACAGTTTGTATTGGTACTGATTCTAAGCGAAATGGTACTGGTTATAAGTTTGCAACTGCAATTATAATTAGATTAACAGAAAACATAGGAAATGACAAATTTGGTAGGGCTATAAATCAAGGTAGAGGTGGTATTGTTATAGGTTCAACATATTATGATTCAACACTTAAAAATGGTAAAGAGGGTGTTAAAGAAAGAATGATGAGGGAAGTCTCAAAAACAATTGAGGTTGCATACCAAATATCCCCCTTATTAGACTCATACGGTGTTAAACTTGAAGTTCATGCTGATGTTAACCCAGATATTAGATGGGAATCAAATAAAGCATTAAGTGAAGCTGTTGGTTATATGCTTGGTATGGGTTATGATTTTAAAGTTAAACCAAATGCACACGCTGCGACAAATGTTGCAGATAAATTGTGTTGATTTTTTCATTTTTTTTTACTTTTTACTAAAGTAAAACATATTTATTAATAAATAATAAAAATTTTTTAAAACTAAAAGACATGTCAAAAGAAACAAAAATAGTTAGAATTAATGAATCAGCATTGGTTGATTTAATCGACAACATCGTTAATGAAGCAGTAGAAGCTAAGAAAACTGAATGGCTTGCTGAACAAGAAGCTAAAAAAGCTAGTTTATTAGAGTCTAAAATTGCTAAGTTAGAAAAAACTATTGCTGAAATCACTAAAAAATAATAAATAATTATATTTAAAACATACATATAGCTGTGGTTGGAAACACCCACGGCTATTTTATTTTTTATGCTTTAATATTTAACAATTTACCCCTCAATAATTCTTTTATAATTACTTTTGACTCGGATATTTGATTCATCTTTGGCCACCTAATCATACTATCCATATATTCATAACTTTTATGTACACCTTTATTTAATTTAAACCCAAATCTTTTATAGAATTGGACTAATTTATTTTTATTACCACCAAAATCTGAGGATGGTGTTAAAGTTATTATTTTTTTATTTTTATCAGCATAGTTTACCAAATCACTCATGATATTTGTACCAATACCAGTGTTTCTTAATTCTGGGTTAACTATAATTCTAGATAATTTAATACTCTTACCATCTTCATATACATCAAGACCGATTAGCGAATCACCATATTTGTCGTTTAAATACTTTTCAATCATATTAATAAATATAAAAAAACCCACATTTCTGTGGGTTTTTATTATTTTGTTTTTTGACCTTTTAGTATTATTTCACCTTTGTTTTTATCAAACACAACTTCAATTGTTTGACCTTCTTTAAAATTACCATTTAAAATTTCATCAGCAATTGGGTCTTCAATATATCTCTGTATAGCCCTTTTCAATGGTCTGGCACCATATGCTTCGTCATAGCCATGTTTAGCAACATGTTCTATTGCTGCTTTTTGTATTTTCATGTTATAACCCATTTCTTTAACTCTGTCTTTTAATTTATCAAGTTCATTGTAGATTATCTTATGAATATCTTCCTCTTTTAAACTATTAAAGACAATAATTTCATCTAATCTATTTAAAAATTCTGGTTTGAATTTTTTCTTAAGTGCTTTTTCAATTATTGAACGGCTTCTTTCTTCTTCGTTAGCAATAACAGCATCAGTTTGGAACCCCATTGTTTTACCAAAACTACTTAATTCTTTTGCGCCAACATTTGATGTTAATATGACCAATGAATTTTTGAAGTTTATTTTTCTACCCAAACTATCTGTTAATTGACCTTCATCAAGTAATTGTAATAATAAATTGAATACATCATCGTGCGCTTTTTCTATTTCATCAAATAAAACAACTGAATATGGTTTTCTTCTAATTCTTTCAGTTAACTGACCACCGTGTTCATAACCAACATACCCTGGAGGTGAACCTATTAGTTTTGATATTGAATGTTTCTCCATATATTCACTCATATCAACTCTAATTAAAGCTTCTGAATCACCAAATATTTCTTCAGCTAATAATTTTGTTAGGTGAGTCTTACCAACACCCGTTGGTCCTAAAAATATAAATGAACCGATTGGTTTATTTCTATCCTTTATACCAAGCCTATTTCTTTTAATTGCTTTTATAACTTTCACAACCGCATCATCTTGCCCAATAACTTTACCCATTAAATCTTTATCCATATTTAACAAGCGTTTATTTTCTTGTGAAGAAATTTTGTTTAATGGTATACCAGTCATCATAGATACAGTTTCAGCTATTAAATCAACATCAACTATGGTTCTTTTCTTATCTAATGAATCTAACCAATCTTTTTTTGCTTTATCTAATTCATCATTTATTTTTCGCTCAGTATCTCTTAATTCAGCAGCTTCTTCATATTTTTGTTTTTGTACAACTTCTAACTTTTTTTGAAGTATTGCCTCTTTTTTACCCTCTAATTCTTTTATATTTTCTGGTTTTTCCTGTAAAGCACTAGTACTAGCACCAGCCTCATCTAAAACATCTATAGCTTTATCTGGCATAGCTCTATCTGTAATATATCTATCAGACATCTTAACACATTCTTCTATAGCTTCATCAGTATATGTTACTCTATGGTAATTTTCATACTTACCTTTAATATTGTTTAAAATAATTTTAGTTTCCTCTACCGTTGTCGCTTCAACCAATACTTGTTGGAATCTCCTAGTTAGTGCCGCATCTTTTTCAATATGCTCTCTAAATTCATCTAATGTTGTTGCACCAATAACTTGAATTTCACCTCTAGCTAATGCTGGTTTGAAAATGTTTGATGCATCTAATGAACCAGACGAGTTTCCAGCCCCTATAAACGTGTGTAATTCATCAATGAATAAGATTATATCACTATTAGCTTTTAATTCATCTAAGATAGCTTTAATTCGTTCTTCGAATTGACCTCTGTATTTTGTTCCAGCAACAACCGATGCTAAATCTAATGAATATATTTTTTTATCAATTAGTGTTCTTGGTGCATTATCACTTTTTATTAATAAAGCAATACCTTCAACGATACTACTTTTACCAACACCAGCTTCACCTATCAATACTGGGTTATTCTTTTTTCTCCTAGATAAAATCTGTGTTACCCTTTTTATCTCATTGTTTCTACCAACAACTGGGTCAATTTTATTTTCATCAACCAATTTTGTTATATCTGCACAAAAATTATCTAACACTGGTGTTTTACTAGGTGTACCTCTTTTTTGTTTTTTATCTTTTTTATCACCTTCAGATTGGTTATAATCAAACCCATCATCCTCAATGTTATTGATAATTTTATCGGGATTATTTTTCATATCTTTTGCTAATTTTTTAAAATTTTTATAATTTATATTAAATTTATTTAATAATTTTCTAATTTCTATTTTATTTTTAGAATTTAGAATACCCATCATAATATGAGTGGTATCTATATAATTATCACCTAAATTTTCAGATTCTATATCAACAACTTTAAATAATAATCTACTTTCTCTACTAAAAGGTAATGTTATTTTATTATCTTTTGATAATCTTGGGTTTAAATTTAAACTCCTTAAGCTAATAAATATTTCATCATTTAAATCAGATGTATTAATACCCATATTTTTTAATATGGTTAAACAGTCATTATTATCATCAGAAATAATAGCCATTATTATATGCTCTGGTTTAACAGATGTATCATCCATATTTTTAGCTTCTTTAATCGCTTCACCGATTATCATCTTTAATTTTGGTATTATTTCCCTATTCATAACTTTATTTTTTTGACAAAAATACGTTTTTTTTATTAAAAATCAATGTTGATTTATTAAATAAATATGACTATATTTGTAAGCAAGTAAATTATTATTATAATATGTGGGACAGCTTACCTTTATTTAAAAAAATAGAAATAGTAACCAAAACTTGTAAAACTATTTATTATACAAATGCAAGTCTTTTAATTACAGGTGATTATCTAGTTGTGATTAAAAAAGACTTTACTGAAGATGGTGATTTAAATCACACCCAACATGATATTATTAACTTATCTGAAATAAAATTATATAAAACAAAATAAATTATGTTACTAAAAAGAGTAGAAAAGGAAAACGTAGTTAAGGCGATTTATGATTCGTCAAACATACTAGCATCAAAGTATGAAAAAAATAATAAAAATTTAACAATCACATTTAAAAGGGGTGCTCAATATGTTTATAAAAATGTATCACAAACTGATTATTTTAGATTTGAGACTGCTGAAAGTCAAGGTTCAATTTTAAATTCACATATTAAAAGTTATGAATTTGAAAAGGGTGAGGCGGTTAACACCAATTTGATTATTGAAGAAATAAATAATATCAAACAAGAAGAATTAATCAAAAAACAAGAAGATATTATTAATGATATGGAGGTTATAATGACTGATTTTGATATTAATCAAGAATTTAATGAAACTAAATTGGTTAATTTAGCTAATAAAATTTTAAACCATTTTAATAGTAACAATGAATAGTTTTTCAAAAAGGAAAGTTGAGGGTTCGGTCATAATTGACGAATATGGTATTGATATTTTTGATTCAAATGGAAAAAGAATATTAAGTGATGTTGAATATATCATAACCATAATAAAAATAGATGGTGATGAAAAAGTAATAATTAGAGATATTGATTCAGACCATGATGCTGTTGTTCTAATGAAGATAATGTTATATACCGAGCGTGGTTTTAATAATTTTATAGAAACTTGTGAGAGTATTAATTTATCTTTTGAGGTGATTAAAGAGCAAATTGATGAGATGTTGTCAGCTATGGTTATTAATGAAAATTATGAATTAGCATCAAAATTAAAAGGTGAATGGGATTCTTATGTTAGTACCATTAATAAACCAAAAACAAAAAATAAAAGAAAATCAAAAAAATAAAAGATATGAATGTATTAAAAGGTGGTGAATTTTTAATTAAGGAAACTAGTTCTGACGATATCTTTATACCAGAAGAATTTAATGAGGAGCAAAATATGGTTGCTCAAATGTGTAAAGATTTTATAGAGCAAGAAATAGCACCGAATTTAGATAGAATTGATTCAATGGAGGATGGTCTTATGTCTATGTTATTGGATAAGGCTGGTGAGCTTGGTTTATTGTCAATGTCGATACCAGAAGAACTTGGAGGTATGGGTGCTGATTTTGTAACATCTATGATAACAACAGAAAATACTGGTTCTGGACATTCATTCGCTGTTGCTCTATCAGCACATAATGGTATAGGTACGTTACCAATATTATACTTCGGTAGTGAAGAACAAAAAAATAAATATATACCTAAATTAGCAACTGGTGAATTAAAAGCTTGTTACTGTTTGACAGAACCAAATGCTGGTTCAGATGCCAATAGTGGTAAAACAAATGCTAAATTATCAAAAGATAAAAAACACTACGTAATCAATGGTCAAAAAATGTGGATTACAAATTCTGGGTTTGCTGATATTTTTGTAGTATTTGCAAAAATTGATAATGATAGAAATCTATCAGCATTTATAGTTGAAAAAGATTTTGGTGGTATATCTTTAAACCCAGAAGAAAAAAAGATGGGTATTAAAGGTTCATCAACACGACAAGTGTTTTTTAATAATTGTAAAGTACCAGTTGAAAATTTACTTGGGTCTCGTGAAGAAGGTTTTAAAATTGCTTTAAATATTTTAAATATTGGTAGAATTAAATTGGCTGGCGCAACATTGGGGTCTTCAAAAAAAGTAATTAATGATACCATTAAATATGCAAATGAAAGAGAGCAATTTGGTAGGTCTATTTCAAAATATAACGCAATTAAAAATAAAATAGCTAATCAAGTTATAAAAACTTACGCAACAGAATCTGCATTATATAGAGTTTCAAAAAACATAGATGATTTGATTAATAATTTAATTTCTGACGGTAAGACTAAATCTGAAGCTTTATTGTTAGCAATAAAAGAATATGCATCTGAAGCAGCTATGTTAAAAGTACACGGTTCTGAAACTTTAGATTATGTTGTTGATGAGGGGGTTCAAGTTTATGGTGGTATGGGTTATTCTTCTGAATCACCAATGGATAGGTCATATAGAGATTCAAGAATAAATAGAATATTTGAAGGTACTAACGAAATAAATAGAATGTTATCGGTTGATTTCATACTAAAAAAGGCATTAAACGGTGAATTAGATTTGATGAGTTCTGCTATGAATGTTGCTAATGAATTAATGTCAATACCAGAATTTTCAACAGGGGAAGAAGATATATTCGATAAACATAGGAAATATATAATTAACTTTAAAAAGACAATACTAATGATTGCTGGTTCAGCTGTTCAAAAGTTAATGAATAAATTATCTAAAGAGCAAGAAATGCTTATGGGTTTATCTGATATGTTAATAGAAACTTATGTTTCAGAATCAACATTATTAAGAGTTGAAAAACTTGCTAAACTAAAGGGTGTAGATAATTGTAAATATGAAATAGAAATTATGCGTAGTTATATTTGTGATGCTTCAGATAAAATAAATAAGATAGGTAAAGACCTAATAAACGCGTTAACTGAAAGTGATGAAAATAAAATGATGTTGATGGGTTTAAAGAGATTCACAAAACAAGAACCATTTAATATTATAGAATCAAAAAGATATATATCAGAAACGATAATAAAAAAATGAAACTATTTAAAAAAATATTATTGATAGTATTAATAATATTATCATTTATTGGTTTTTGGGGTGGTATGGTTTATCACCCCAAAATAACTTTAGTTATTAGTGGTATATTTATATTATATAATATAATATTAAACCTAATTTGGTTTATTAAAAATAAATAATTATGAAATTTTTAATATTTACAACCATGGCTTTGGCTTTTATTTTGTTGACTTATTCAATAGTTGATGAATTAAAAATTAGAAAAATAATTAATGAGATTAAAAATAAAAAAAATAATAAAAAATAAATATATTTAACCATGCAAAAAAAAATATCAGAAACAAAACCATTTAAAGTTACGATTGCAGCTTTAATATTATTTATGAATATTGCATTTTATACAAAAAAAGCACCTGGTATGGGTACGGGTTTTCAATCAGCTTATGAGATTCACCCATTGTTTGGTATTGCAATGTCTTTAGTTATTGGTATACCATTTTTAGCCTACCTTTATTTTATAATAAAAGATGTTTAATCTATTTTTAAATTTTGTTTATAGTTACTAAGTAAACCGTTTAAAGTGTTAATGTTAAT
>JACCDO010483738.1_pt1 | contig 40781 bp, 37 predicted proteins | sample 7446101 | NCBI WGS metagenome assembly JACCDO01 (sample SAMN15323440, study PRJNA562643) | freshwater metagenome | isolation source: river surface water | place: USA:Blue River Watershed | collected 2017-08-16 | reverse complement strand
GTCTCTCTTTTGATTGCAGCAGTAGCAACGCTTGTGATTATCGGCGCGCTTATCCGTAATCGTCGCCAATCAACAACTATCGAGTACTAAGAGAAAGAACTTCCCCTCTTTCGAATGGCTAAAAATCTCAAGAAGCTGGTGATTGTTGAATCGCCGGCTAAAGCACGCAAAATTGGCGGCTACCTCGGCGACGACTTTATCGTCGAGGCTAGCGTCGGTCACATCCGTGATCTGCCACAGCGCGCAGCCGATATCCCCAAAGAGGTAAAGAAGCTCGCCTGGTCTAAAGAGGGCGTCGATATCGAAAATGATTTCGCACCCCTGTATGTCATCAACCCAGATAAGAAAGCTAAGGTCGCCGAGCTCAAAGAGTTGATGAAGGACGCGGAAGAAATCCTGCTAGCAACGGACGAAGACCGCGAAGGTGAAGCAATCGCCTGGCACCTCGTTGAAGTCTTACAACCAAAGATTCCCATCAAGCGCATGGTCTTTAATGAGATCACCGAAGAAGCAATTAAGGCAGCTGTTGAAAATACCCGCGACCTTGATTACAACCTCATTGATGCACAAGAAACTCGCCGCGTTCTAGACCGCCTCTATGGCTACCGTCTGTCACCGGTTCTATGGAAGAAAGTCATGCCACGCATCTCAGCAGGTCGCGTGCAATCTGTTGCTACGCGCCTCATTGTTGAAAAAGAACGCGAACGCATGGCATTTATCTCATCCTCTTGGTGGAATCTCAATGCCAAGACAGATCTTGGATTCACAGCCCGCCTACTTTCAGTAGATGGCAAAAAAGTAGCGTCAACTGCTGACTTTGGAGCAGATGGCGCAGTCAAAGAAAAATCCCTCAAAGACATCCTCTTGCTCGATGAAAAAGAAGCAACTGCGCTTACTCAAAGCTTAAAGAACACCCCACTGACTGTGAAGTCAATGGAAGAGAGCCCACGCACTGAACGCCCAAAGCCACCCTTTACAACATCGACCATGCAACAAGATGCTGGCTCACGTCTTGGTTGGGGCGCACAGATCACTATGCGTATCGCACAGCGCCTGTATGAAAACGGCTACATCACCTACATGCGTACCGACTCAATCAACTTATCTGATCAAGCACTTAAAGCAGCACGTGCTGCTGCAACTGCGCTCTATGGCAAAGACCATGTTTATGAAACAGCACGCCTGTATCAAGGAAAGTCTAAGAACGCACAAGAAGCACATGAAGCCATTCGCCCCGCAGGAGATACCTTTAAAACTCCTGGCGAGCTAGCACCAGAACTTTCACGTGATGAATTCGCTCTCTATGACCTGATCTGGAAGCGCACCGTCGCATCCCAAATGGCTGATGCCAAGAAGATGCAGATGCGCGTTGACTTTGATGCAAAGACCGCAGACGGTAAAGAAACAATCTTCCGCGCCAACGGATCTGTCATCACCTTCCCAGGATTCCTCGCCGCATACGATGACATCGCAACTGATGAAAATAAAGATGAAGAATCCGAAGACCGCCGCCTACCTGCAATGACCGTGGGCCAATCAGTAAAGGTCGATGAATACTCTTGCGAAGGACATGAAACCAAACCACCTGCCCGCTACACCGAGCCAACTCTTGTTAAAAAGCTAGAAGAACTCGGTATTGGCCGCCCATCTACATTTGCATCCATTATTCAAACCATTCAAGACCGCGGCTATGTCTATAAGCGTGGCCGCGCCCTCGTTCCCACCTTCCTCGCCTTCTCAGTCACAGGCCTTCTTGAAACCCACTTCACCAAGCTGGTGGACTATGACTTCACAGCCTCTATGGAAGAAGACCTCGACAAGATTGCATCCGGTGAGGCAGGACGCGTTGATTGGCTACGGGATTTCTACTACGGCAAAGATGGCCAACCAGGACTTAACGAGCTAGCCCTCGACCTTGGCGTTATCGATGCACGCGCTACCAACACAATGAACTTATCTGACACCATCGAAATCCGTGTTGGTCGCTACGGTGCCTACCTTCAAGAGAACCTACCTGGTGAAGAACGCAAACTCGCTAACATTCCAGAAAACTTAGCACCTGATGAACTCACACTTGAAAAAGCAATTGAACTACTTGCAGCCCCTTCAGGTGAACGCGAACTCGGCACAGATCCAAATACCGGCCTAGAAGTTGTTGCAAAGTCAGGACGCTTCGGCCCGTACATCACAGAAATCTTTCCTGAAGAACCTGTTGAACTTAATGACAAAGGTGAACCAAAGAAGAAGCGCAAGAAGGCAGATGCACCTAAGCCAAAGACAGCATCTCTTCTTTCAACAATGAACCTAGACACCATAACACTTGATGATGCACTCAAACTTCTATCTCTTCCTCGCGTATTGGGCACAAACTCAGCAGGTGAAGAAATTACCGTGCAGAACGGTCGCTACGGTCCGTATCTAAAGGCTGGTGCAGATTCACGCACACTCACATCTGAAGATCAACTCTTCTCTATCGACTTAAATGAAGCGCTAGAGATTTACTCAAAGCCAAAAGAGCGACGTCGTGGCGTTGCAAAACCTCCACTGAAAGAACTCGGCGTTGATCCAGGCAGTGAAAAACAAGTCATCATCAAAGATGGCCGCTTTGGTATGTATGTCACTGACGGTGAAACCAATGCAACGCTCCGTCGCGGTGACACACTCGAAGCAATGACACTCGAGCGTGGCCTCGAACTCCTTGCAGGACGTCGTGCATGGGAAGCAGAGAACGGCCCATCTCCAAAGAAGTCACGCAAGAAGGCTGCAAAAGCTAAACCAGGTGAGACTGCGCCAACGCTTACAAAGAACACAGTAAAGAAGGCCGCAACTAAGAAGAAAGCAGCCAAGAAAGCCACAGGCAAAGCAAAAAAGAGCGCTGAGTAGACTCACCACATGACCCAAGAGACGTGGCTACTTACAGGCGGTGCTGGATACATCGGCGCACATATTGCAGATGAATTCGTCCGAGCCGGCAAATCTGTTGTCATTTACGACTCTCTCTACCAAGGTCTTGAACACCGCATCTCTTACCTGCGCACCAAGCACAACATCGATATCCCGTTGATCAAAGCAGATATCCGCGATTACAACGAGATCGAAGGTGTTATTCGAAAATACAAGATTGATGGGATCGTCCACACCGCAGCGCTCAAAGCAGTCGGTGAATCCATGGAAAAGCCAGATGAATACTTTGAAGTAAATCTGACTGCTACAAATGAACTCATCGATATCGCAAAGCGCTACAACGTCAAGAAATTCATCTTCTCATCCACTGCAGCGGTCTATGGTTCACCTGATTCCATGGATCCATGCAGAGAAGATGGACCAAAGGCTCCCATCTCTCCTTACGGTGATTCTAAGTATCAAGCAGAAGCCAAAGTCACCGCCTTTATCAATACTCCCGGTAACCATGGCACATCACTGCGCTTCTTTAATGTTGTTGGCACAGCAGCACCTGAACTACTGGATAACTCTGTAGAAAACCTTGTTCCTATCGTTCTCGGCAAACTCAATGCAGGTAAAGCACCTGAAATCTTCGGTACCGATTATCCAACAACAGATGGCACATGTATTCGCGACTACGTCGATGTCCGAGATATAGCTCGCGCACATTTAGCTGCCGCAGATGCCACCCAACCTCTTCCACCTGCACTCAACATCGGCACAGGACGTGGCGCATCAGTGCGCGAGATCATCAAACTTGTTTTGGAAGCCACAAACAACTCAGACACCCAAGTCATTGAAAGCCCGCGTCGCGCCGGCGACCCAGCCTTCTTATGTGCTGACATCAACCTTGCTAAGTCAGCGATGGGCTTCACCTCTAAATACTCACTCGAAGAGAGCATCAGAAGCCTCTTCTAGGCCTATCAGCGCCCCCCGATAGACTCACCACATGCCTGCAAGCCTGCCAACCCCCGCTGCACCCGCACCGGATGCACGCCGAGGCGTCCTTGCTATCCCAGCCTTTCGCAAGCTCTGGAACTCCATGCTCTTCTCATCCTTGGGAGATTGGCTTGGTCTGCTTGCAACAACAGCGATGGCCCAGCAACTCTCCGGCGGTTCTTACGCAACAGCTAACTTTGCAATCGCAGGTGTTTTTATCGCTCGCCTCCTTCCTGCAGTCTTTCTTGGACCTATCGCAGGAGTAATCGCAGATCGCTTTGATCGCCGCCGTTTAATGTTTAACGTCGACATTATGCGTGCTGCGCTCTACGTATCTATTCCAATCGTCAACACATACTTCTGGCTCTATACCGCCATGATCTTGGTTGAGTGCTTAACTCTTTTCTGGTCACCAGCTAAAGAAGCATCTGTTCCCAACCTTGTACCACGTGACAAACTAGAAAGTGCAAATCAAGTTTCACTCCTTGCCGCCTACGGCACAGCACCTATCGCAGCAATTCTCTTTTCTATCCTCACTCTTCTATCCAGTGCAATCGCTGCAATCAGCCCACTGATTCCAAGTAACTCGATTGATATTGCGCTCTATATAAATGCCATCTCATTCCTCTTTGCTGCTTGGACCGTCTTTGGCATTAAAGAGATTCCAAAAGGCGCCGCAGCAAAGAGCGATAACTCATCAAATGTGGGTCAATCCCTTATCCAAGGCTGGAAGGCTGTCTCTGAATCAAAGATTATCCGTGGTCTCATTATCGGAATGGTCGGCGCTTTCTCTGCAGCTGGTGCTGTTATTGGACTTGCTCGCACATTCGTAGGCGATCTCGGTGGTGGTGATGCTGCCTATGGTGTTCTCTTTGGTGCGGTCTTTACTGGTCTTGCAATCGGTATCGCATTTGGACCAAGAATATTTGCACAGTTCTCTCGTCGCAGGTTATTTGGTGCATCCCTTACAACATCAGGAATCTTCCTCGTTCTTCTTGCGCTCATCTCTAACTTAGTGCTCTCAGTCATCATCGTGACCATCTTGGGAGCCTTTAGCGGCATTGCCTGGGTTACTGGCTTCACCATGTTGGGTATGGAAGTCCACGACGAAATACGTGGGCGCACCTTTGCATTCGTACAATCTCTGATCCGCATTACTTTGGTGGCAGTCCTGGCAATCGCCCCCATCATCGCGGCGACTATCGGCGAACACCGCTATGAATTCCAGAACCTCACACTTGATTACAACGGTGCTCAGATCACCATAGGCATCGCTGGTCTAATTGCTGTGTTGATTGGTTCTGTCTCCTATCACCAGATGAAAGACCGCCCCAATGTTTCACTCTGGTCAGATATTTTGTCTGCTCTACAAGGAGAACTCGGTGCTATAACAGGTCAAACTACCCAAGGCATATTCATCGCTTTCGAAGGTGGCGAGGGTACAGGCAAATCTACTCAATCTAAGTTGTTAGTCCAATGGCTAGAGCAAGAAGGTGAGACAGTTCTTCTTTCGCGCGAACCAGGTGGAACTGAACTGGGTAAAGATTTACGCAAGATACTTCTAGGGCATGAAACTGGTGATATCTCACCGCGTGCTGAGGCACTTCTCTATGCAGCAGATCGTGCACACCATGTTTACTCAGTGATCAGACCCGCACTCGATAGAGGTGAAGTTGTTATCTCTGATCGCTACTTTGATTCATCAGCCGCCTACCAAGGAGCAGGTCGAGTTCTTAACCCAACCGAAGTGGCACGTATTTCTCGTTGGGCAACAGAGAGTTTGTATCCAACTCTGACAATCCTTATCGATGTTCCCGCAGAGATTGGATTAAGTAGATTGCAGTCACGCGATCGCCTTGAAGCTGAATCAAATGATTTCCATGAGCGTGTCCGCCAGGAGTACCTACAGATTGCCATGATGGACCCAGAGCGTTACTTTGTTGTTGATGGCACGCAATCGGTTGAAGAGATCAACACCCAGATCACTGCCCGAGTCGCTAAACTTCCTGCGCTTAAGCGCAATGCCACTCAAGAAACCAAACGAAAGTTTCGCAAGTAAATGTCCTCCGTCTTTGATGATCTAGTAGGTCAAGAACACATCATCGATATCCTTGAAAGTGCCGTTGTCGCGTCACGGACAGGATCAGATTCACAAGAAATGACGCATGCTTGGGTCTTTACCGGCCCCCCAGGCTCCGGCAGATCTTCTGCCGCAGTTGCTTTTGCTCAAGCTCTTATATGCCCAAATCAAGGCTGTGGCGTTTGTAATGAATGCCAATCAGCAGCTACAGGTGGACACTCTGATGTAGAAGTTATTCGCACCGAAGGACTTTCCATCAAAGTAGAAGAAATCCGCGAACTACTTACTCGTGTTGCCTGGGCACCATCTATGGGTGGTTGGCGTGTAGTTGTAATGGAAGATGCAGACCGACTGACAGAATCAGCAGCAAATGCATTGCTCAAAGCAATTGAAGAACCAGGGACTCGCACAGTCTGGTTGCTCTGTGCACCAACACTTCACGATGTTCTACCAACAATTCGCTCACGTTGTCGCCATCTACAACTGCGTACACCATCGATAGAGGTTGTTACACAAGTTCTCATCAAACGTGACAACATTTCACCAACTATGGCCGACTTTGCAGCTCGAGTTAGCCAGGGACATATTGGGCGAGCGAAATACTTAGTGACCAACGAATCGGTTCGCAGTAACAGAAAAGTAATTATGAAGCTGCCGCTCCAACTTGGTTCACTTGCGGCCGCTTTTCAAGCAGCCCAAACACTTGTAGATATTGCAACTGAAGAGGCAAGTGCCTCATCTGGAAGCCGGGATGAGAAAGAGATTGAAAAACTTCAAGAGGCTTACGGAAAAGGAGCAACTGGCCGCGGTATGGCAACGGGTGCCGCTAAGGCTGTGAAAGAACTTGAAAAGGAACAAAAGTCTCGAGCAACACGTATGGTTCGTGACTCAATTGATGGAGCACTCCTAGATCTAGCTACCTTTTATCGTGATGTCATGCTGGTCCAAGCGGGTGTTACAGATTCAATCATTAATTTGGATATGCGAATTGAGATAGAAAGCTATAGATCAAGCTCTCCTGTGCATACTGCAGCCCAAAAGATTGGTGCCATTATGGAAGCCCGAAATCACCTGGCTATGAATTCAGCCCCATTGGTGACTTGTGAGGCATTAATGTGTGAGTTGGCCCGGAAGTAAGAGGCTCGTCCCGCCTTTAGCGATGGTCATTGGCACCCCTGCCAATGGTGCAGAATTCCACCATGCGTCTAGACCATGTTTCTTATGTGACTTCCCACGACCAACTAGCTGACACTGTGCAACGACTAGGTTCACGCCTAGGCAGCACATTTGTTGATGGGGGTATTCACCCACGCTTTGGTACTCGTAATTTCACTGCATCACTTAAGAACGGTCAGTACATCGAAGTTGTATGTCCGCTTGATCATCCAGCTACAGAACAAACCCCTTGGGGCAAAGCGGTTTCTAAGAAAGCTAATGAGGGTGGCGGTTGGTTTACTTGGGTTTTCAGTACAGAAGACATTGCACCAATTGCTTCAAAGTTCGGCCGGGACGCAGTTGAAGCACATCGCACTCGCCCGAATGGATCTGACCTAAAGTGGAAGCAAATCGGCGTTAAAGAGATTGCAGATACCCGCGAATTCCCATTCTTTATTCAATGGCTATCTGCCGATCACCCATCCCAAGATGGAACACCATTGGCAGAAATTGAAAAGATTGTTATTGCAGATAAAGATCAACTCGCTGACTCTTGGTTTAAAGAAGACATTTTGGCATCACTTGGTGATGTGATCATTGAATGGGTTGACCCATCAGAAAATGATGAACAGTCTGGAATCGTGGCCGTGCACCTAGCTACACCAAATGGCGTTATCGTTCTCGATTAGTTGCTGATTCGCTGAATCTTAATAACTAAATCGCAGTCCAGCCCCCATCAATTAAAATCTCAGATCCTGTCAAATATTGAGAACCTGGAGAAATAAGCATTTCCAGAGCGGGGTACAAGTCAGAAGGATTCCCCATTCTTCCCATTGGGACGTTTTCAGAGTATGCGCTCACGAAATCTGAGTCCTGCTCGTTAAACACTCCTCCAAGAATAATCGTGTTTACGGAGAAATCTGGTGCAGCATGAACTGCTAAATGTCTTGTAATTTGATTTACCGCCGCCTTCGAGACACCATAACCGATGTGTTTCTCTCCTCCGGCATAGATATCTGGCCTAGGAGACACCACTGAATAGATAGAAGAGAAGTTGATAATTTTACCCCTGTGGTTGTTTCGAATAAACTCCCTAGATACCGAAAATAGTGCAGTCACATTCACACTCAGGACTTCTTCAAAATTTCGAAGGCTGACTTCGAGAAAACTTTCACGTTGACTTCGGGGAAGAACATGATCGTTAATTGCAAAGCAGTTAATTAAGACATCAGCAGAATTATCTGAAAACCAACTACGAACGAATAACTCATCCGATAAGTCGTGCCCTAAGCTCAAATCTAGACCAAGAACCTCATGGCCAACCGATTTCAAATAACCCGAGATGCTCTTTCCAAGAAAACCCTCAGAACCAGCTAAGATGATTCGCATCTAAGATTCCTTAATGCTATTTATGGTCTTCTCGAGAATAGCTGCTTTTTCCTCAGCAAGACTCATATCTCTGTAATTGGTCTTAAATTGCATTATCTGTGGCTGAATTCTTTCAGCTACAGGGCAACTGCCAATCTCGTAGCTGACTCCCGAATATACGGATGGGTTAATTCTTCTAAAGTTCCCAGTTGCGATGACTGGCTCAAGATAAGGAACGCTCCAAGCACCGTATATGCCATCACCGCCAAGTGAGATGTACTTCTTTCTAAAATCTTGCCATGAAACACCATAAACCTGATCTCCAATGTACCTAGCCCCGAGGGTGTAGTACGAGTGAGAGGCTCTTGGAGATACATTTTGAGGGATAAATAACCCTGAATCTTGAATGACATCTAAGAAGTACCTAGCAGATTTAATTCTTAAATTCACCAACGTTTGAACTCTCTCGAGTTGCGCAAGTGCGACAGCCGAATTGAATTCGGGAAGTCTATAGTTCCAACCGATTGAGTCGTGGCGCTTGTAATTTGGGTCTTGAAATACATCTTGGTTAAGCCTAATTCGACCCTCTGATGCTTTTAGATTCTTAAATCCATGACCTCCAAATTTCCGCATTGAAATCGCATAGTCTTCATTATCAGTAGTTACGATTCCACCTTCGCCGCAGGAAATATGTTTGGTATTCTCAAAGCTCCAGCTAGATATTGATCCGAATGTACCAACCAATTTATTGTCATATGTCGACAAGATACATTGTGCATTGTCTTCAATGACAGGCAAACCATGCTTATTCGCAATTTCCATAATCTCGGTCATTTTTGCCGGAAGTCCATATAGAGATACCACGATAATGGCCTTTGTTCGAGGAGTGATAGCGCTTTCAAGTTTGGTAGGGTCGATATTAAAAGTGTCCTCCTCCACATCCACGTATTTAGGAATTGCATGTCCATGCATTACCGAAGTGGTATCCATTATTACGGTTAGCGCCGGAGTGATAACTTCGTCTCCAACACCCACTCCGACAGCATTCAATGCGGCATGCAAGGTTGCGGTCCCCGAGTTCATCGCCACGGCGTATTTAGAACCTTGTAATTTGGCAAATTCGGCCTCTAGGTTGTTGCTCCAAGACCCTCCAGTTGCCGACCAAGACTCGGATGCCAAAACTTTTTTCAAATATTTTAGTTCATTCCCCAAATACTTGGACGGATTCTGCTGATTGCCAAAGAATCTCATTTCGATTCCTCTCTGAGTTTAAGTTCTGTTTTGATGGCTTGATTTTCAAGAAATTCACCTTGGCGGAAGAAGTTTGACATTCGCAAGTCATCGCGTCTGTCCAGCAATCGAACAACTTCAAGCAAATTAATGTTTTCTTTTGACCCAAGGAGTTGAAAAATTTCTCGAAATAACTCTAAGTCTTCAATGTAATCTAAAGTTAAACGGATATCACTTCTGAGAAGTTCTTTCTCTGAGACTACGAGTTCACTGACTTTGAATAACCCTGTATCTTTAAAGTAAGTCCACATCATTTCTGTATTCTCTGAGTCTTTGATTTCGCACACTTTACGGAGAGCGGCGGTATTGATTGCGTAAGTAAATCCACCAGTAACAATCTGAGTGGATTCAACGAAATCGCACTCCTGAAGCTGCGTGAATGCCTGCGAAGCTAAACTCGGGTCACAGAATGGATCATCTCCGTCCATAGTCACAAATGCACTCACACCGAATTTGTCACAAGCTCCCAACCACCGGGCTAACTTGTCTTCTGTTGAACCTCGGTACACCTCAACGCCACATGTATTTGCAAGATCCACCAAAGAATCATCTTCTGGCTCCTGTGTTGTACACAGCACTACAAGATCTGCGCTGGCCAACTTGGCTCTATTTAGAATATGGGAAATGAGTGAAGTGCCCTTATACAAATCCAAATGAGATTTCTTGGGTAAACGCGTCGACGCAGTTCTAGCGGATACAAAAATGGCCTGTTTCATCAGCCGAGTTTATCGTGCACCTTGGAGGTTATTGCCCTTTCTTAACCCTTTCCAAGTCTTTTTCAAGCATTCTCTGAAGGACGATTTCAATAGAATCTGTGGAACTCCATCCAGTTGTTGTTCGAATTTTTGTCGAATCCCCGACCAGTCCCGGAGTTTCAATGGCCCGGTAATACTTACTATTTACCTTGAGTAACACTCGGCCGGTTGCATCATCAAAACAAGTTTCATCGAGACCCTTGCCCTGAAAGATTGGATGAAAACCTACTGATTTGAAACAACTCGAAACCAAATCTCTCACGCTCAGTTCCCTGCCAGTGGAAAGAACATACGTGTTCGGGGCAAAATCCAACATACTTTGAAAAACTTCTACAAATTCTCGCGCTGATCCCCAGTCGCGTTTCGCATCCAAATTTCCCACTTCAATGACTTCTTTCTGGTTGACTAAAGCCCTTGCTATCCCAGTTGTTAATTTACGAGAAAGAAATTGAGGGCTTCGATACTCACTTTCATGATTAAAAAGAATCGCAGTAAATATCTGGAGTCCATACATTTCTCTGAACATTCTTATCAAATCCAGAATTGCAGAGTGTGAAATTCCATAAGGATTCAAAGGCTCTCTTTGTGTAGTTTCATTTACAGAATTAGAAATACCAGATGGCCGACCAAAAACCTCTGAACTTGAGGCAACAAAAATTTTGGATTCTGGCGAGACATCCCTAACGGCTTCTAAAATTTCTAATACCCCAGTTAAGTTTGTATTCAAAGTTTTTAATGGGTGGCGCAAACTATCTGCAGTGAAGCTATCCCCAGCTAAGTGATAGATTTCGTCATATTTTTCACGCACCAAACCCATCAACTCAAGTGGATTACTCCCAATACTGTATTCGTGCAAGTTAATTCTGGACTCAATTCCTAACTCACTCAATCGCCATAAATTTGAAAGTGAACCACGTCGAAAAGTCCCCGTAACTTGATGGCCCTTCTGAAGAAGACTTTGAGCCAATAATGATCCATCTTGACCGGCAATTCCGGTAATGAGTATGTTCTTGCTCATCTAAAATCTCATCGCGATTGATCTCAAGGCTTTATAAAATCCAGCGTACAAATCCAGATGACCTTGCCATACTTCAACAACCTTCACTTGGGGTTTGATTATTACATCCATTAAGAACTCAAGGTGATTAAGGTCTCCCTCGCCCATCTGATAACCCTCTCCGTCAAAGCCTCGAGCATCTGCAAAATGATAATGTTTGATTAGTTCTCCCAATTGACCGACAATGAATTCTGGTTTAAAGCTAAAAAAGTTAGCACCCATCAATAAATGCGATGTGTCTAAACAAATATTAAGATTGTTTTTCAGGATAAAGGGCAAATCCTCAACATTGTTAAATACAGCCAATGGTTCAGAGCCCCCAAAGTACCAAGCAAAAGGGGGTAACCATTGAAAGCAAAGCGTCAGTCCGCGCGTAGCAAATTCATCTTGTAAAGTCTTGCAATCAGAGTAAAAATCTTCTTTGTTTGTATCTACTATAGACAGGCTCGAAACTAGCAATACTTGCCCGTTTTGTCCTTCTAGGAGCCGTGAAGCAAAATTGCCAACCTTTGAAAATGCTTCTCTCGACTCCCGTCGCAACTGCAGATCGATGGAGAATGGATTGATTAGTTGTTTTGAATTCAAGTAATCTGGTAAGTGGATTGAAAATCTGTGTTTAGGATCATCAGGTAAGAAGTCTTGAAGTTTATCTAATTCTCCGAAGGAGAGATGTAATTCGTAATTATTTAAGTAAAAAGTTTTACTTATATTCAGGTAATCATGGAGCCTAATTGGCAGCGAGATTGAAAGATTATTGCACTTGGCGATTGTTTGGTTATCAAGGACTTCAGAAGGTAGAAGATTACTCTCGGCGAGGACATCACCCTTTTTCAAGCTCCTCGTGATCGGTAGCCCAATCAATTGACCAAACCTAAATCTTGAAACTCCCGTATTTGGATGGCGATAAGCAAAGTCATTCAATTCGACCTTTTCATTTTCATGTATTTCCCTGACAGCAAAAAAGGATTTTCCTAAATTTTGTCTATTGATTAACTCACCTTGATTTGCCGACCGGGGTGAATTTCCAGAAGTAATTAATTCAGAATGGGCGAGATATGTAGAAAGTTTATGGAATTCCTGTGGAGTCGAACTTGTTGAGTGGTCTAAGCCGATTGCGGTCTTATCTAGGGTTATATGACGCTCGATGATCTTTACTCCGCGCCCAATTGCGAGTAAGCAAACCTCCCAATCTTTATCGTGACTCGAGTAGCCAACATCTCTGCCCCACTTATTTCTCATAAAATCGATATAACCAAGTTTGGCATTGATATCGATTACCGGGTAGTTGCTTACGCAATGGAGGGGCACCCACCCCGATTTTGGTAAGGCGTTGAAGGTATGCTCAATCTCTTCCTCGTTGTGCGCGCCAGTGGAGATAAAAACAATTTTGTTAAATCGCAATAGGGCATTAATGAGTTCGAGGTTAGTTAGTTCAACTGAAGGAATTTTAAAAAAATCAAATTCTGAGATCTTGGATTCAAAATCTTTAACATCTTCGACATCAAAAAAACTAATCCCTACCTTTAGTTTTTCACTTCTTCCTTGTTCTAGCAGGCATAAAATATCTTCGGGAGAAATATAGTTCTCAAAAATTTCTTTCTTGAGAATTTCATCTCCGATTTCATTTGAACCTTCGCCATAGGTCCTACTTAGATTTCTATACTGGAATTTTACGGCGCTTGCTCCGGCAATCGCTGCCTCGTGTATAAGTTTTCGAGCAGTATCAAGACTGCCGTTGTGGTTTATACCAATCTCAGCAATTAGAAAATTTCTTTGTAGATCTATCATGAGGTTGTTAGTTTAACAGTCAGTAATCGTATATCTGTTAAGGTCCAATCAAACTTAACCTCCAAAATTTTGGCTGTACAGTTACTGCATGATTATTGGAGTCACTGGTGCGAGCGGGTTTCTTGGCTCTTGGCTCTGCAATATCCTTTCAAATGAGCATCAAATTGTTGGCTATGTAAGGCCAACTTCAAATACGAACCGCCTCAGCCCAAGCTCATCAATAAAGATTAAGGCAACATTGCCAGATTCTCCTGAAGCCTTCAAGGACGAGGGTATTGAAATTCTTCTTATGCTGGATTGGGATGGAGTCGGCAATCAATACAGAAATACTTCCCTCCAATTCCAGAATCTCTCCCGCCAAGAAAAAATAATCACAAACGCAGCTCATTTTGGAATTAGAAAAGTGATCGGGTTTGGAAGTCAAGCCGAGCTTGGACAATTGAAAGTCCCCGCCACAGAAAACTTGCCAGACAACCCAACCACGGAATATGGCGAAGCAAAAGTCTTATCTCGAGTTCAGCACATACAAATTTGCGAGAATTTGAATTTGGATTGGACCTGGTGTCGAATATTTTCAACGTACGGCCCTAAAGATTCCAAGGATTGGCTAATTTCAGGAGCCTTAGCTAAGTTAGAGAGGAACGAAGAAGTCCCTCTTACCAACTGTGAGCAAGTTTGGAGCTATCTGCATGTCGTTGATTTTGTAAGAGCCATCCAAGCGTTGCTATCTCACAAGCTTAACGTGATAGCCCACATCGGGAATCCTTACACAGTTAAGTTGCTAGAAGTAATTGAATTGATTGGTGAGCTAACTGGAAAGCGGAATTTGCTAAAAGTAGGGTCAGTACCATATCGACCAGATCAAGTAATGTTTATGAAGCCAATTTGTGGGGTTTTGGATGATCTGGATTGGACTCCAAGAGTTAATCTGAAAGAAGGCATTAAGCACATGTTGCAAACAGATAAAACTAAAACACCTTCAATTTTAAGCCTTACTGATGGTTCGAGTCTCTTGATTTAATAGTTCTGTTATTTCGCTTACGATTCTGTCAGGGGATAAACCGTTAAACTCTTGCAAATATTTTTGGGATCCTGATTCTAGTAAGTCTAACCTTGATGCATAAATCCGTTTTGTTTTGCATTGGATGTTTAAATCAGAGAGTTTTTCTAATATTGAGCTTCCAAAACCACCCTCTCCCGCTTGCTCTTCCAGAGTAATTATCAAACCCTTTTTTGCAATCGTGCTTAGGGTATCTAGGTCGACCGAAGAAATAAATGGAGCGGAATAGAGAGCTAATTCAACTCCAAGCTGACTAAGTTTCTCCACAGCTTGAACCGCTATGTCACCGATGGCACCCGTAAAGACTATTGCTCCATTATCGCCAGCCTTCATCAGCCTGAATTTACCAAGTTCTACTTCTGGGCTTACAAAGCCTTCGAGGCTTTCCATTGAATGTCCGAGCCTCAAATATGCAGGCCCTGATGAATTACAAAGCAATGTCGTTAATTCTTTAGTTTCAAAAGTGTTGCAAGGAGAAAGCACTTCCAGATTTGGCAAAGTTCGCATAATGGATATGTCTTCTAGCGCATGATGCGAATAGCCTTGTGCGCCGTATGAATAACCCGCTCCAACCGAGACGATAACCACAGAGTTGTTCATCAAGCAAACATCATTTCTGATTTGCTCTAAACACCTTAAAGTTGGAAAATTCCCAATGCTGTAGACGAAGACCCTATATCCCATTGACGCAAGCCCGGCACTTAAACTCATCATCGATTGTTCTGTCACTCCAGCGTTAATGTATTGACGTGGAAATCTCTTGATGTACTCGTCCAGAACACCAAAACCTAAATCCCCAGTAACAAGGATTATTTTTTCATCATTCTCCGCCATTTGCATCAAGCGATCAATGAACGAGGCCCTCATGTATTCTTGCCAGTTACTTGCGAAATTGCATTTTGAAGTTCTAACTGATTGGGTGATTTATAGTGCCAAGGCACTGAATTTTCCATAAAGTCCACCCCTTTGCCTTTGATTGTATTTGCGATGATACAGAGAGGCTTATCCGACTCCACCAAACTTTGCCAAATATCAGAATGGTTGTGGCCATCAATGTCTCGGACTTGCCATCCAAAACTCTTCCATTTTTCCGAAAATGGTTCTAAAGCGAGAGTTTCTTCCGTTGAAGCAAGTGATTGAAGTTTATTTCTATCAACTATAACAATCAGATTCGAAGCATTGTGGTGACTTGCAAGAAGCGCGGTCTCCCAGGTGGTGCCCTCATCACATTCGCCATCTGACATTAGTACAAATACTCGAGCCGTAGACCCAATCTTTTTCAAGCCCATCGCAATACCTAATCCATAAGGCATACCGTGCCCCAATGAGCCGGTTGAAAGGCTTACGCCTGGAACCTTGTTTGCGGTTGCATGCCCGCCAAGCTTTTGTCCATCGGCGCAATATTCAGAAAGCCAATCCATCGGGAAGAAATTCTTGAGAGCAAGTACCGCATATAGAGCGCTAGTGGCATGACCCTTCGACAAGATAAATCGATCACGATCCCAATTAGCATCAAATGGTTGTGCGAGTCCATCGATTCCCTGGTAAAGCGTGCCAATTATGTCAACACAAGATAGTGCAGAACCAACATGTGAAGCCCCCGCCCTATTTGTCATTCTGAGAATTTCAACTCTCGCACGGTTAGAAAGTTCTTGAGCTGCGATCGCACTAAATATCGACATCATCACCCCAAATTACGCTCCGGACACTCTAAAGCAACTAAACTCTAGTCTAATGCGGTACGTAAATTGTGGTCATCGGACAAAAAACCTGACCAAGGGGTGAAAATGAAGGCAGCTCTACTGGCAGGTGGACTCGGTACCCGACTAAGGGAAGAGACAGAGTTTAGGCCAAAGCCAATGGTGGAAATCGGAGGGAAACCGATACTTTGGCACATTATGAAGAATCTTTCGATGCAACAAATTTCGGAGTTTGTCATCTGTCTTGGCTACAAAGGTGACCTTATAAGAGATTATTTCCTAAATTATCAAATTAGGAACAATGACTTCACAATCTCTTTAAGAGATCAACATGTTTCCAAGTTTGAAAAAGAGAAACACTTAGAGGACTGGCAGGTTACTCTCGCCGAAACTGGATTCTCTACTCAAACCGGAGGAAGGCTTTATAAAGTTCGCGATTACCTGGAAGAAGATAACTTTCTGTGCACCTATGGGGATGGCTTGGCCGACATCAACATCAAAGAGCTTGTTGAGTTTCATACTTCCCATAAAAAAATCGCAACCGTCACCGCAGTTAGGGCAGCTTCGAGATTCGGTGCTCTTTCTATTTCGGATGACCTGGGTGTAAACGAGTTTTCAGAGAAACCAAAGACTGAGCAATGGATTAATGGGGGATTTTTTATTTTCAGTAGAAGAGTTTTTGAATACCTCAGCCATGATTCAATCCTTGAAAAAGATCCACTTGAAAATCTTGCGAGAGAAGGGCAATTAATGGCTTACAGGCATAATGGCTTCTGGCAACCGATGGACACTTACCGTGAAACCCAAGAATTGAATGCCATGTGGCAACAGGAATGCGCCCCATGGAAGAACTGGTAGTTTTGCCATGAAAACCATTTCAATAATTACTCCTTGCTTTAACGAAGCGGAGAACTTGCAGGAGTGTGTAGACAGATTAAGACATGTCATGGAATCAAAAGCCAGCGAATACAATTACGAACATATCTTGGCGGATAACGCTTCTACTGATGGTTCTAAAGCGAAACTGATTGAACTCGCTGCGAATGACCCAAGGATTAAAGTAATCGTCAATAGCAGAAACGTCGGCCCATTTAACAACATGTGGAATGCCATGAAGAGCTCCACGGGGGATGCGGTAATCCCCATGCTTCCCGCAGATCTTCAGGACCCGCCCGAAGTTATTCCTAAATTCATAAAAGCTTGGGAAGATGGCAATTTGATCGCCTATGGAATCAGAGCAAATCGCACTGAGTCCATTTTTTTGCGCATTTGCCGCACCCTCTATTATCGGTTGATTACCAAGTTTGCCTCAGAAGTGATTCCAAGAAATTCTGGTGAATTCCTTTTAGCAGATAGAAAAGTTGTTGACTCTGTTTTAACCTTGAAGGATGAATACCCCTACATACGTGGGCTCATTGCTCAAACAGGAGTTAAGTCTTGCGAGATCGCGTATACATGGGAAACTCGAAAGAGAGGAAAGTCCAGAAACTCGCTTCTGAATTTAGTTGACCAAGCAATCAATGGATTTGTGTCGACAAGCAGGGCACCCGCTCGTGCCACCCTGTTGCTTGGATTCTTCTTTTCTGCACTAGGCATTCTTGGTGCCATCGCGACATTCTCTATTTTTCTGTTTAACCGAAATGAGGTACAAGTTGGTGTTCCAACATTAATGGTGACAGTACTTTTCTTCGGAGGGCTCCAACTCCTGTTTTTGGGCTTGATTGGTGAATATGTCCTAAGTATTCATAATCAAGTTAGACCACGACCTCCAGTATTTGAACTGGAGAAAATTAATTTTCCCAGAGAGCTTTCTTCAAATTGAATAATCTAATTTCAACAACTTGTGCAGTTTGCGATTTGAACTCTCCGACGACTGAAGTTTATGAATCGAACTTCAACATATCGGATCTGGATGTGCAGACTTTTTCTGCACGCAGAATTCCTGATCGAAAATACTTTCGATGGGTAAAGTGTGATCGATGTGGGTTATTGCGATCAGATCCAATTATAGACCTTGATCTTTCATATCTATATACCGAGAGTACTTTCGATTATGAATCAGAATTGAAAGGACTGGGCGAGACATATTCGGAAATCATAATAAAGACTTGCAAGCAAGAGAATCTTAAATGTGGAATTCTAGAAATTGGTGGTGGTAACGGCTTCTTCTTGGAAGAAATGTATAAACTTGGCTTTGATAAATTGCTCGAAATTGAACCCAGCAATGATGCAAAAAATAAAGCTCAACCTCATATTTCCGCTAATTTCTTAACGTCGATGTTTGATGAAAAAATCAAACTTAATCAAGAATTTGGACTAATTGCTTCATTTCATGTACTCGATCACTTGCGAAATCCATCAGAATTCTTGTCGCTCTCTCATAAAAACCTACGAAAGAAAGGTGAAATTGCTATAGCAGTCCATAATTCAAAATCGTGGTCAGCGAGAATTCTCAAAAATAAATCGCCAATTTTCGATGTCGAGCACACATATCTTTATGATAAGAAAACATTAAAATTACTAATCGAGAAGTCCGGTTTTCAAGAAGTGTACATAAAGTCATATTGGAACTCGTACTCTTTAGCCTATTTAGTACAATTACTGCCAATATCGCGCGGATTCCGAATTAAGATTAAGAACCACAAAATCAATTTTTTCCTAAGTAAAGTTCAGTTACGCGTCCCATTGGGCAACATCATAGGGTTTGGAACAAAGTGACGCACATAGGAAACCGAGAAATTCTACGTAAATTACACGGCCCTGTGTTGATTACAGGGCACACAGGATTCAAAGGTGCCTGGCTTACTCTTTTGCTCGAGTCCAATGGAATTGAAGTAGTGGGCTATGCATTACATCCAGATAAAGATTCGTTGTACACCCAACTCAACCGAGCAGGAAAAATTCATGAACGGCTAGGAGATATTCGAAATTCACTTGAACTCCATAGATTTGTAAAGGAAGTCAACCCGCGCTATATAGTTCATCTTGCGGCACAACCACTCGTGCGGAGAGGCTACGATGAACCACTTCTAACCTTTGAAACTAACGCAGTCGGTACAGCCAACGTATTGGACGCGGGGAAACGCGCTGAATCTGTACAAGCAATTGCAGCGATTACAACTGACAAAGTCTACAGAAACGATAATTCCGGCCAAAGTTTCACCGAAAATTCCCCCCTAGGAGGCCACGACCCATATAGTGCAAGTAAGGTCGCTTCCGAAGCAGCGATAATGGCATGGAGATCCATAAATTTTGGGAGTTATGTGAAACCAATTTACTCACTCCGGGCGGGCAATGTGATTGGTGGTGGAGATCTCAACACTGACAGACTTTTGGCTGACATAATCCGAAGTTTTCAAAAGAATGAAACTTTGTTGATCCGAAATCCAGAAGCAACTCGCCCATGGCAACATGTGTTAGACCCCCTAATTGGATATTTGAGAGCTCTGGTTCTATCCCCGAGCAGTCAAGATTTCAATTTCGGCCCCTCGCAACCATCATTAAGCGTAAAGGAAGTTGTAAAGATTGCCCAATCATCAGGCAAATTCAAATTTAACTTTGAAGTTCAGCAGCAATCTGGGGAAAAAAAGCTGGAAGCACAAAAGTTGGATTTGAATGCGAGTGCGGCAGGGAGAGATTTAGGCTGGATAGAAAATTGGAGTCAGGAGCAATCAGTGAATGCAACAATCGACTGGTGGGAATCGGTACTACTCAAAAATGCTTCGCCGCTGGAAGCCTGTAAGAGAGATATTGCTAATCTTTTAGAACAGTAATCTCCCAAGTGCGATCTTTGGATTCAACATAAGTTATTCGTTGGGAATTAAAATTGTAAGTGACTGTCTCAACAAACTTTTCCTTAACTAACCTGTCTCGGGGAGATTCTTTAGTCACAATTGGGGTGCAACTAATAATTACATCTGGTTTATGATTCAAAATTCGAAACTCGGAATCATTTAAAGACATTAATTTAGGCCAATAAACGTAGAATCTACTTGCAGATTTGTACTCTGCATCACTTAAGAAAATTGTTGAATCCTCGCATAGATTTAGGACCACAGAATTCGGAGGAACGTTTTCAGACACAGCCCGAAACAGCTTCCCTCTCGCGTCAATACTCTGGAAATCTTCACGAATGTTCTTCATCAGGCTAGAGTTATTGCTAACTGTCGTTGCCTGAAAACCCTCTATGTAATGTTGAATGCGTACTGCAGAAAATGGAATAAGTACGAAAAAATCACACTTATTAGTAATGCTTTTCGAATCTTAACGGTAGACAATTCCATAAGAATTTTGCCAAGAAAGATAAATCCGATTGAAGCACCCCACCAAAAATGCATAGGATCAAAAAGGGGCCACATCTGAGTAAGCGAAATCAAGGAAATGAGAAGAAGAATGGATTCATTAATCGCAAACCCACTTATAAGGAATTTCCCGTGACGCTTACCTCGAATATGTTTGGTAAGAGATATAAACACAGAACTAAGAACTAAAGCCATCCAAAATTTGACCCCAAAAAAGGAGTATAGATTCGAAACCATTGTTGTGTGTGCCAGGACAAAGAACAAGTATGTGCTTGATACCGTGACAAAGATCAAAGGGAAGAGCAAGTTGTTAATTAACTGAATAAAGCTAGTGTTGGTAGATTTACCGGCAATAAAAAGTATGGATAACATTGCAATGCACAGCCCGGTTGCACCAATTAGGCCAAACGGCTTTGGGCGGTCCACCCCATCCCAAAGAATATATCTGAATGGAAAAATATAAGAATCGTTAATGAGATCTGAGAGCCAGCCTAGTTTTTGCGCTAGCAAACCGAAAACCAATAAAGAACCGAAAAAACCACTAAAAAAGGGGACTGAAGATTTCGATGAGTACCTAGCGAATAGTATGGCGCTGACATAGAAAGCCAATAATCCAAACTGAACTCTAGAAAGTACAAGGAGCAGCGACAGAATTCCAAAAAAGATTACTTTTAGCTGATTATTCTTGTTATTCGTTGCACTTGTGAATTCTAGAGCAAGTAAAACCATCACCAAAAACAATGTATTCGCAATCGCAGAGGGCCATGGCAAGAGATCAAAGGCAAAAGGTTGAGTTGCTAAGTAAAGTGCTATAGCTATATAACCTGCACGACGCCCATACACTCGTAGTGCGGTTTTAAACCATAGATATGAATTGAATAAGTAAAAGACTAGAGTGAGAATTCGAAGGGAGTAAAGAAGGTTTTCCCTTCCAAATATGGTTCGAATTGCCAGGTACGGAAGAATCCAGAAAGACCCATATTGATTAAAGGGCCATGGCTCACCATCAATTATGGAGTTATACAATAAATCTACATTTACTAGTATCAACCCATCATGGTGTGCAACAAACCCATAGCCCAGAGTGCTTCCAAATACAAGAGCGAGTCCGCACAAAGTTTAAGCGACGAAAGTTCGAGCCTCAACTATTTTGGTCAAATTCAATCCAATCGCTTGCTCATTTTCGAGATCGAATCACTGCGAATCCAAAAGAAGTTGAAATTCTCATTCATAATCAACTGGAAACCAGATTTTGAAAGAGAATTGAGTAGATTTCTAACAATTAAAACCTTTCGAAATCTTTTACTAAAGGAGAAAAAGGAAACAAGCGATAGACAGTCCATTTCGATGGCAAGGTAATCAAATTTCAAACCTTTTCTACAAATAATCGGAATTAAGCTTTCCTCTCCCCCCTCGATATCCATCTTCAGAATCACGAAAGCATTTTCGCCGAAATCTATCGGCAAGGAATCGAGTGCAATCACATCAAAATGATTTGCTAATTCTTCGTGAGTTTCTTGACTATTCGAAATCGACCATGAATCGTGGCTTGGATTTTTCGGGGCATAAAACTTTTGTCTACCATCAAAGGTGGAAACTCCTTTGTTCAATAAGAACTTTTCTCCGTACTCTTTTAACTCTTCAGATGCGTATAAGTAAGATCTGGCGAGTGGGTCTAATCCAATAACAAAGTAGCCACTCTCGAGCATCATTTTGTCAAAAGTGACATCAAATCCAAGCCCAGCGGAAACAAGAATTTTCTTGCAGTTAGATAAGTAAGTTGATTTCGGAACCCACCAGCCCCCGTAGTCACTTCCAAGACGCTCTAGTTGAATTAGCTCCCCAATAGGGTGACGAAATCCAGAAATAGAAAGAAAAATTGTGAATTTGTTTTGGAAATGGACCAAAAGGTGCGCTAGATGTGTTATTTTTGAACGAATCAAGCGGTGCATATTTCCCAGTTCCTCGCTAATTTATTTGGGCCGTCTTTGGAAATTGCTTCTAAAATGAAAGGTATCTTTTGCTAGAAAAATTCTATCTTTCAAGGCATCTAACTCTTCAATTAAAGACTCAGTTATCCTATGTAATTTTGTTTTTTACCTCAATTTTACTTCTGACTGCCTACCGAGAGGGAGGTCCGAAAGATGTGGGGATTAGCAAATTTCCTCATCTAAGAGACGCAGGAGTTTATCTAGAGGTCGGCAGGTACATTCTCGCTGGTGAGAATCCGTACATCCCCCCAATGTCACGATGGGGTACCTTTGGGCCAATTCCCTTCACCCTCTTCTTCGATCTGTTCCCGGATTCGATACTTACAATTGTCTTTCAAACGGTAAATCTAATCGGAATCTACTTTTTCTTGCGCTTATTACTTAGAAATAGAAATCTACCCTCTTGGCGCATTAATCTAGGAGCCACCTTAATTTTTGTTTGCTCGCCCGTCCGTGAAATGCTGAGCACAAATCAAATTATCGGGATTACTGTCGGCTTTTTCAGTTTGGGCATCTGGTGCTTTCTCGAGTCAGAGAAACAAATTTCAAGAGTTCTTCCAAGACTCGCCTGGTTGCTAATTTCCGGTTTTGCATTTGCAGTTTCGATCGACTTGAAACCTCACCTATTCCTCGTAATTTTTGTATGCGTCGTGTTTATGTGGAAGACATGGAAACTTCCAGTCACAGTGTTTTGCGTTTTGATACTTTCACATACCTTAGTCAATCTGAGTCAGATGCGAATTCTTGAAAAAGATTGGCTTAACACTTTGCTTAAATTGAGGGAATCAGCAGGAGAGAATAGTCTTGGCGATACGCTAGCTATCTGGCCGCTCGTGGCTCATTGGTTTCAGAACTTCAACTATTCTGCCCAAGCAGGGTTATTGGTACCACTCATATTAAGTGTTGGAGCAATACTTCAAGTTCGAAGAAATAAGAATCAAGTTGGAATATTCTTAGGCCTTCTTGCACCTTCGGTTTCATTCTATTCACATTATTACGATTTAATTCCAGTTTTGATCTTTGCGGTTTCCATTTTCATGAACTCACGTGATGACTTTATGCCGATGTTTGCTATCTCATTTTGCATTTTGCCTTTAAGACTCGATTCATTCCAGAATCTAGTATTGCTTTTCACTGGAGCAATTTTTTGCTTAATTTTATTGCAGATTCGAAAAACGAGAATTGTTTGGGCCGCACTGGGTGTTGTCGCAGGAGTTCTATTCCGCTGGTTGATTTTTTCACCGAATTACAGTGATTACCTCATTCAAAGCACAATAGTCACTGGAACAATTTTGGTTCTTTCTTTGAGTCTCATTTCGAATAATTCAAATAAAGGCTTCCAAGAAGCTATTCTGAAATAAACAGAGCCCAGGACTCAGTTACCCAACGGGGATTGTTGGTCTCCCGCGAAGGGGTCATGGAAAGCATCAACCTAATTGGGAATGTGATTGCAATTAAAACCGCTCGACTTAAAGGTCGATAACTTTCAGCCCCAAAAAGTATCGGAAACGAGTGCGCTCTTTTGGATAACCAGTACGGAAGCGTGTGTGTGGCTAGGTAGTTCCTAATTGACCCTAGTTCCCCGCTGGAAAGAAGCGAAAACCCAAATTCTTGAAAGTTTCTCTCTAAATAGTTGGGCGTGAACCCGGCGGAGAAGTAATCTGGCGACCCGTGATGTCTATTGGAAGCAGGACAAGAAACCCATAAGAGAGATTTAGATTTTGCAATTTTGGATATGTTTGCAAATGAAGCAGCATGGTTCCAAACATGTTCCAAAGTCTGAGAAAAGAGAACTAGGTGAAAATTTATATCAGGGAATTTATCACCCAGTATATTTAAATCTAGGTAAAAATCCGAGTCATCTATCCCAACTGTAGTTACTCTTACGCTAACTCCAGAATCAATAAGTAGCTTCACTTCAGGTTCATTTACATACCCGCCAATAACACATATATCAACAACTTCATACTGAGCTAAAAGCGGAAGTACGTTATTTTTAAACTCCCTAAGCAGTAGTGACCTACCATAAGACATTACAAGACTCACTTAACACCTTTCATGCAACGTGCGCCATTACGAGAGCATCTAATTTCATCTTAGTACCAATAATCTATGTAGCAAACCCAAGATTTCTCGCTTCAGTAAGTTAAACACAGCTTTGTGCTTTTTGTAAGGTTGCACCCTTAGTATTGAAATCTTGAATACTTCATAACGAGACCTGCGGTTGTTATTTGAGGCAAATTGTGGGGTTTGTACATCTACGACAATTTTTTCGAAAAGCCGTGGTTCACCAAATTTTTGGTGGCATCTCATCAAAAGTTCTGTGTCAGCAGCCACCCTATACTTAAGATTGAATCCTCCCATCCCTTCTAGAATTAATCTGTGCATAAATACCGCCTGATGGGAAATGAATTGTTTTGGCTCACTCAGTAAGAATCGCAACATCGATCTTGAGCTATAGTCATTCTTCTCGGCCCACTCTAAGTTTGCTAAACAAATTAGCCATGGATCCGATATGGCATCAAGGGCGATAACCAGTTCTTGTAAATTGGCCAAGTCAAAAAGTGTGTCACCTGAATTCCAAAAACAAACATACTTTCCTGCAGCCCCGGAAACACCTATGTTCATCGCCTGATAAATTCCAAGACCTTCATCTGCGAGTACGGTTTGCTTTGAACCGCAGTCTGAATGATTCGAATTTAGCCACTCCCTAGTCTCTAAATCTGTTGTGGGAACCACAAGAACGTGCTCCACACGACGGTTGCACTGTTGCAATGAGCTAACTGTTTTTTGGAGTCGAGGCAAGTCATTGAATGAAACGGTGATAATTGAAAGCACCACATCCTCGCCTTTTATACCCGCGCCCTGTAGATTCAAGTGTGTGCCCGCTGTTCTGATAGTTGCGTATGCCAGACCGGCTAACCTCCTGCAAATTCTATCTGTTCTCGAACCACTAAAGTTGGAGATTTATCTCTTCGTTGACGCTTCAAACGGAGAACATCAAGAATTGAATACCAAAACTGTGAAAATCGCACGCGAGATAGAGGCAAAAAAAGGAATTAACGTGAGGGTTTCCTCAAGAAATCTTGGGGTGGGAAAGGCCGTGCCCGCGGGAATCAATTGGGCTTTTGAACATGAAGATGAGCTCTTCATTCTTGAAGATGACTGCATACCATCCGTCGAGTTTTTTGACTATGTCAGACGATTTCGCAAGCACTTAAACCCAAAGATAAAAATGATTTCTGGGATAAACCTGATTCCAGAATCCAAACGTATTTCTTCCCCACGTATCTCTTCACTCTCTAGCTATCCCTCAATCTGGGGGTGGTTTACAACTGCAGAATCATGGAATTCCTTAAATATGTATAACGAGCGATTACCTAGCCCCATCACAATCCTAGGATGCTTTTTTCGTCGCCCATCAAAAATATTGTCAGTCTCATTTTTTTACGCAGCATGCATCCGAGTCCATAAAAAAGAAACCGCCGCTTGGGACTGTCAGGTAGCATTGGCAATGTTAATTCACAATTATTTTTCAATCATACCGAGTAGAAATATGATTCAAAACATTGGAGCTGATGCTGTTTCAAGTCATGACATGACAATCAATACTTCATCTTCAAATGTTGTCGCAAGATTTGAATTCGATATATTTGAGGCCGAGAACGAATTAGATGCAGACAATAAGAATCAGAATGATCGTTTATTGGAACGAGAAGTCTACAAAATTCAAATTCGCCACATACTTTCACCACTCAAGTCTTGGATATCAAAAGGGAGATCTCATTGAAAAAGTTTATAAGGCGCGCAATTGTTTTTTCGGTTTCTCTTCCACAAATTCTACTCAAACCTCTGATTGGTCCGATTATTGATGAACGGTTTCGTAAATTTAAGAACTTGAATCAAGGAACACAACAAGCAATATTGAAGAACTTGTACCGAAATGAAAGCTCACCAAACTCCTATCCGCTCTCTACGTACGGCTTTAGTAATTTCTCTCAGTTCGAAGAAGATGGAATTTTGCTTTATATTTTTGCCCGTATTGGTGAAACAAATCGAAAAGTCTTGGAACTAGGGGCTGGTTCGGCCCGTGAATGTATGTCGTCAAATTTGATTATCAACCATAATTGGGAGGGTTTTCTTGTAGATGGGAGTGAGAAGAATAAAGAAATAGCCTTCAAATTCTATTCACAATTCAACAATACGGGAATCTCGCAGCCGAAGTTTCTGGTTCGATGGATTGCTGTTGAGAATATCAACAGCATTTGCGATGATTTCGGATTAACTGGAGAAATTGATTTACTAAGTATAGATATCGATGGAAATGATTATTGGGTCTTGAAAGCTCTGGAAAAAGTCTCACCGCGAGTGATAGTGCTTGAAGTTCAGAATGCGATCCCGGCGACAGAAATAGTATCAAGACCCTACTTGGCCACCTTCGATCTTCACGACTATGTTGGAGTTGAAAGATCTTTCCGTGGGGCCTCAATTAGCGCCTTTACTCTTTTGCTTGAGTCTCGAGGGTACTGTCTGGTTGGCACAAGTCATAATGGTGTGAATGCATTTTTCGTAAGAAAAGATATTGCTGCAGGGAAGTTAATGATTTTAAACCCGAGAGAAACCTTGAGAGACTCGTATTCTCTCGACCAACAAACACTTTGGCCTGAGCTGTCCAAATTTCCTTGGGTCAGGCTTCAGACTTAAAATGACTCATCTGAATCACATTATCACCGCTCTGGAAAAAGTGAAAAAGTCCTTGCCGCAATTCTGACTCGGAATTAATATCAGGATAGTTCACAAAATACTTAAGCACCTTCTTGCTCATGGAGTTGTTCATTCCGCCGACATCTTCAAGGAATTGAGAGTAATTCTTGAGTAGCCATGCATCATACTGAGTTTCAAACCTCGCATAAAAAAATGAAGCTAGTTCATTCTTGTCGATGTATTTTGAGCCATTTGTTAATCCAAAAATCAACTTATCTAATTCATCAACAGATTTTGGGGAAATAGAAAAGTCAAAACACGAATACGGAGCGTTTGGATTCGCTGCAATTACTGGAACTCCAAAGAGTGGGAATTCAAAACCAACACTTCCATGAACCGTAAGCACAAAATCGACGCCAGCTTTGACTAAAGAAGCGTGTGATGTCGAAGGAGGAACTAATTTCAGCCTCGGATACTTCGAGAGGGCATCTCCAATAATCGATCCCTTTAACAAGGGAAGATCAGGGTGGACTTTTATCAGCCAGTTGTAGTCGGTCTTATTCGATAATTGCCCAAGATGGTCAAGCCACTCAAAGAAATCGGGAAATAGTGCTATTCCATATCTGTGAGGCGCATCATAGAAGAGATGAGTTGCGACAAGCAATGTAATTTTCCTCGGATCTAATTCTAACTCCGAATCATTTGAGACTTCATTACTATGCAATGCTTTCAAATTAGGATTCTTGAACGCGTCAGGCCTTAAGTAATTCTCGATTTCCCGATTACCGACTGTTATAACCTCCTGGAAATTTATCGCAAGTCCATTCTCCGCAGCCGTTTTCAGCGCCGTGTGGCTTACAATCGCATGCAAGTTACTACGATCTAGTTTGAATATATTTCCAGCTGTAATCTCATAAACTGGAATGTCACTTTGAATAGCAACTCGAGCGGGTATTGCATAGTGGTAAACACAGTGACTGATACAAATTGCCTTAATTTCATTTTTGGAGAAGAAATCTAACCATTGAAAAAAATAAGTTAAACTTTCTTCGAAACTCGCTCTAAACTCTTTTGATTCCAAATCGAGAGTGGCGCTCTGATGAGCGGAAAGAAAACGATCATAAATTAAATCTCCAATTAGAATGCCAGAAACAGTCAATCGCTCTAAATCACCTTTGCTTTGAATTGAATCCAATAAATCATTTGCCGCAAGCTTGGCTCGACTCGATGGCCTTCCATTTATCAGAACTAACTTTTTGCTGCCAAATCCATAAGCAAGACTTAGAAAATGCCTAATTCTTGCGGTGAGGGGAGTCCAAAAATTTAGTTTTCCCATTCTGTATGAAACAATTCTGGATGAATAAAACTCCGCTAATGGGCCAGACGCGTAATATTGCGCAACTTGATTTAAATATACTTGATCTGATTCAATTAATATCGCGCCAGAGGAATTAAATCTTTCAGAAAGTCTCTTTGCTCCTTGATAACGCAGTATTCTCAAGTTGCAATCAGCAATGAATAAGTTACCGAATAGCACTTTTATAATAGTCAAATATCTCAATCTATACTATTTCCAATTTTCTCTTATATTTGAAAAGTCATCAAGGAAAGCATCCACCTTAAGTAAATAGTTTTCCCAAGTACGATTTATAAATAGATTTGCGGCAATTTCCCTTTTTTCAATACCCCAATCTCCATCCTGGAGTGCTTGTTGAATAATTCCAGAAAGAGTTTCATAGTCATTTGGCGAAAAATAAATAACCGAATCTCCGAGGTAGTCCTTTGCGCCAGGAAGTTCCGCTACAGCCGTTAGCGTTCCATATGAAAGTGATTCGAGAGGAGGTAGGTTGTCTGGACCAAAGTAGGAAGGAAAAATTGTAATTCGTGCAGTCGCATACAGCTCTTCTAACTTTTCATTTGTCACGAAACCCATAAATTCGACGTTTTCTGACAAGCCATACTGGACGACTTTTTGTTGGATATGAGTCAAGTTTCCCTGATCTGAACCTGTGAGTACAAGTTTCACTCGAGATTTAAAATTTTCTGGCAGTCGTGAAATAGCTTTTAATAGGACCATGTGGTTTTTATGTGGCCAAAACTGGGCAGGATAAAGTATCAAATCAATGTCGCGCTCAAATTCTTTGGTAGAACCTGGCTCAATCGGAAAAGGGTTGACCAGTATCCTTTCCTTGGGGATGCCATAAATGTTATTGATTTGATTAGCACCAGTTTCTGTCCCAACAACAATCATCGCAGCCCGAACATTTGCGTCTCTGTAAGTATCCTCATGAATAACCCATGAATCTGATCTCAATTGGAATTCAGGAAAATAAGGCTTATTCCAATGCTCCACATCCCATACGGTTGTTATATAGGGAACATTAAAAATAATGGAATTTGGAGCCAAGCACCAGATTACATCAATACCTAGATCATGAATGTGTCGGTTTACCCTGTTTGCAATCCGGGCAGAGTTACTCGGAGATGGACGACCCGAAAAGTATCTATGGATTCTCAAGAATACCAAAATGAGCTTATCAAAAATCCCATTCTTTAAACTTGGGATTTTCGACATTTGGTGCCCATCTATTGGCACCAAAGCCGAAGTGAGAATTATGAACTGATGATTGCTCCCAAACTTACCCGCAGAAATCTCCGCTAGAAGGCGGGAAACAAAATTGTATGACCCTCCAGCATTTGGAGTAATTTCTGGTGCAAATATTCCAATTTTCAATTTTATGACCCTCCATTGCGACACAATCTTATGCCAATTTCCATGAATTCAAAGTACAATTGAGTGAATTACGAAGATGAAAATTTGCGAACCAGAGGTGTTCTTGAAAGTTGATGCGAGCAAGATTATCTCTAGGTCAATACGGTTTGATCTTGGGATTAAGTATAACTATGCCAAATCACTTATTAATCTGGGATATGTGCCAACGGTTTATGTCCAAGACTACCTTCAACATATCAATAGCTTTAATTCATTCAATGAAGAAATACCAAATAAGAAATCACCGGACGACTTCATAGAGTCCTTTGACAGCTTAATTGAAAGTCTCAAAAAAAACGGATACCAGGAATCAGAAGACAAAATTTTCACTACGATAGAAGGGGAGTTGTTGAATGGCGCACACAGAGTTTCTACTTTAGCTGCGCTCGGTAGAGAAGTAAACGTCCATGAAGTTGCTGGAGATACCGAACTTTATGATTTTGAATTTTTCCAAAAAAAGGGTCTTCCTGAGAATGTTTCAGATCGAGGAATTATCGGATCTCTTGAATTCGAGACTGGTGTTAGGTTACTTATAGTTTATCCAGTCGTGCAAAATCAATTTGAATCTCTAATTGAATCCCAAATTAGCAAACTAGGAACTTTATTCTTCAAAAAATTAGTTCCTGCTAACTTCAACTTGATCAACAACATCAAGCTGATCAATTATTTTATTCATGGTGATCAGAATCACCTAGCTTGGGTGGGCAGCTCTTCAGATAAATTCAGCGGAATTCGAAAACATGCAGAAGAATCCATGGGTACCGGAAGAATTCGGTTTTACCTAATTAAAAATATTTCTGATGATAATTTTTTGCATCTCAAAGATGAATTGAGAAAAATTTTTGGTGTAGGGAATTATTCTTTGCACGGCACTGATTCATTTCAAGAAACTCAAGATGTCATTCACGCCGTCTGCCACCCTGAATCTGTTAGGTGCGCAAAAAGGAATCTAAATTTAGCCTCATTTAAGCTGGCAGACTGGCTGAAAGAAATGACCTACTCTCTTAATGCGAATAATTTACATAGGGCAAATTTCTGTGTGGGGGGCAGCGGACCACTTGGAGCGTTTGGAGTTAGACAAATCTCCGATCTCGATTTATTGTCATCAATGCGACTAGAAACGTTTCAAAATAACAGCTTTGTGTCCTTTCATGATGTATCTAGTGTTCCATATGAATCATCCGTCATGGAATTCTTGCTTGATCCCGATAAACATTTCTATTTTCTCGGCTTTAAGTTTATTTCCCTGGGTGAGCTAAAGAAAATGAAATTAAATCGTAAAGAAACAAAAGATATCCATGATTTGCGTCTGCTTGAGGAAATCATAGCCCCCAAGAACTTCTGGAATGGATTGTTTAGTTGGACGGCAAATCGGCTAACGACTTTGGTCTATTGGAGGGTGAGGCATAGATTCAACAAAAGCATAACCGCTATAAGAATTTTACTTCTGAAGCACCGTCAGCTCGCGAAGATATTGAAAAAATTGAGGTCTCTACTAACTTTTCGCACTTGAGGCCAAGATTTCCCATATACTAAGCACATTATAAGTAGGGAGTTCAATTGGAAAATCTAGAATTCTATGGCGAAAAGTCTTCGCCAACTGCTATCGTCATCAGGTCTAACTTTTCATCAGAAGGCATCCAATTTTTCTCGCCCAACGATTATTCGCAGCAACTTGGCTATATGCGGCGCCCTATGGGATATATCGTAGAACCTCATATTCATAACCAAGTAGCCAGAACGATCACTCACACACAAGAGGTATTGCTAATTAAGAGTGGAGTCTGCGAAGTAAATCTTTATGGTGAAGATCATGTAAAGACAGATCAAATTCAACTCTCAGCGGGCGATATAATTTTGTTGGCTCACGGAGGACACGATGTTCGCGTGCTAGAAGATTGCGAAATAATTGAAATAAAGCAAGGTCCGTATGCGGGCGACCAGGACAAGGTTAGATTCTCAGTTGAATAATCATGTGATTCCCGTAAACCGCCCGAAATTGGCAGAATCGGATAGAGCTGCGGTTATCGAGGCCCTGAATGAAACATGGATTTCAGGTGAAGCGCCTCCCGTACGAGCTCTTGAAGAATCGCTAGAGAATATTCTAAATACGGGATTTGCAGTTGCTGTTTCCAGCGGAACCACTGCCATCGACTTGGCAGTCGAAGCTATGAATATTAAGCCAGGAGATATTTGTATAGTTCCAAGTTTTACAATTATTTCAACCGTGACGAGCTTGTTACGTAAAGGTGCAACCTTGAAGCTAGTTGATTCGGATCCAATAACATGGTCCGCGAATGCGAATCAGATGGCCAGCATGATGACCCCGGAAGTAAAACTGGCATTACCAGTCCACATATATGGTCTTTCTGTGGACATGGAACCGATAATGGAAAAAGCTTCTGAATTCAATATTCCAGTTTTGGAGGATGCAGCGGAAGCCTTAGGAGTTCGGTACAAGGGAATTCCATGTGGAACAATTGGAACGATTGGAACATACAGTTTTTATGCAAACAAAATCGTCACATGCGGTGAAGGCGGAGCAGTCACAACCAACGACCCTGATTTGGCCGCACGGGTAAAGTACTTTAGAAATCTTTGTTTTTCACCCGAAGAAAGATTTGTGCATACTGAGTTAGGATGGAATGCACGGATACCTGCTATTTCCGCTGCTCTGGCTAACGCTCAAGTTACTCGACTTTCTACTCTTGTGTCTGAAAAGCGCGAAATAGGGCTGAGATACCATAAGGCGTTCGCAAATCACCCAATCTTTGAAATTGCACCGGAAAGAACCGACTACTCTGAGAATGTTTTCTGGGTATTTGGCCTTGTTATACGTGATGAGTCAGGAATGGATTTGAGAGCCCTTCGGGCAGACCTTTTGAAAAAAGGTATAGACACACGAAGATTCTTTTGTCCCCTTCATTTACAACCTTTAGCAAACGAATTTGATATTTCAACGGATTTCTCACTAAGCCAATCGGAAAGACTCTGGAAAAATGGGTTCTATATCCCATCAGGACTGGGCAACACTATAGAAGAATTTGACAAAGTAATTGAAGTTCTACTGGAGTACAAGTAATGAATTTTTCTGGAGAATACGCTAAGCAATATGACCTAATCCATGGCCAAAAGGATTATTCATCAGAGATAGAAAGAATTCTGGAGGAGTTAACAAGGAGAGGGTTCAAGACCCCTTGTTCAATACTTGATTTTGGCTGTGGGACGGGTTCGCACGCAGCACTCTTAAGAAAAAAGGGTTTCAGTGTATTTGGCTATGATCAAAACCCAGACATGATTGCTGTGGCTCGTGAAAAAAATAGAACAGAAAAAGAACGCTTTACCCATGAACTCAAGGATTTTAAAAGGCAATTTAAAGTTGTTTACAGCTTATTTGATGTAGTGAACTATCAATTGAGCGATGAAGATTTGGCTTTATATGTTAATCAATTAGATTCTAAGTTAGAAAAAGGAGGGCTGCTAGTTTTTGATAGCTGGAACAAGAGTGGAGTAATGCTCGACCCACCTAAACGCACTACCCGAAGTTACGCGATTGATGGTAAAGAATTTATACGCAAAGTCACCCCAAGTTCCGTAGATGACTTTGAAACAACTATTCTCGCGATTGAACTTGTGGATATGAGTGATTCTACGATCATAAAATCCGAAATTCACAAAATGCGTGCCTATTCACCAGATTATCTTGTGAAATTACTCAAGGTAAAAGGATTTATTGAAGTACAAACTTTTGATCTGGGAGATTGGCAATCGCAACCAACTGAAGCAAGTTGGAGATTTGGAATTTCGGCAATCAAGGGCTAACTTAAGTAGAGACTAATGAGTCTTTTAAGCGAATCTACTTGGGTAGACTTATGTTGAATTTGAATCTCTTTAAATATTCTCTCCAGTGATGCATCCCAGCGATATTCCATTATTTGATTAATTAAGGTTGCAGGCGAGAAATTCTCAACGTCAACCACAATGTCCACGTCCTTATTAAGAAGTTCTGCGATTCCGCCTACTTCGCTCGCAATTAGCGGAACCCCGTTAAATCTGGCTTCATGAATTACATTTGGACTGTTATCCATTCTTGATGGAACTAAGAGAAAGTCGATATCTTTCCAGAAGTGTGACTTAATCGATTCAGCATCTGAGTAACTCGACATAAAAACAAATTCAAGATCGCATCTGCTGTGTTCGCGTTCCTGCTGTAGTTTTTCAATTACATCAAATCCTTTTATCCAGGATTTTGCGTACTTCGAGGCGTAACCAATCCGAACTTTTTTATTTATAGAATGCAAAGGTGGGAGATACTCTAGATTTGCGTGAACATTTGGAATTACCGCAATTCTTAAGGATTCGGCAAGCAGAGATTTTGCAAATTCTTGGGCAATCCAGTTTGAGGGCGCAATAACAGTGATTTGGTTTTGGTCACTTTTGAGAACCTTGTTAGCTTTCCTGAGATTTCTCCTAGGGACAAATTTAACTGTTGGAGGGATAAAGGGGCAGGACTTGCACCCGAACTCAAAACCCCTGCAGTCGAGAGCGTAGTGACACCCTCCAGTGAAGATTCTTTCATCGTGCAAGGTCATCATGATTTTGTAGCCTGCTTTTTGTAATTTCCCTAATTCCGATATTGAAATAAGATTGAACCAGTTATGAAAATGCAAAATTGTATCTTGGTAGATTCCTTTACTTTTGAGGTACTTGAGATTAACTGCCCTTACGCTCCAAAGTGAAAAAAAACTCTTTTGATTCAACTTGGACTGAAATGTGGCGTTTGCTTTACTTAGAATTCGATTTATGACTGTTCTTTGAATCGAATACTCGGTTGGTCCGGGCATATAACCACTCTTCTGCAGAGAGTAAAAAGCTGATTCGACTCCTGCGTCATTAAGGGCGAGATTTAATCGCCTGGCGGCTAGACCCGCGCCACCTTCGTGAGTAGTGGAAAGATGTATTATCCGAAGTTGGGGTGAAAACTCAGGCAATTGACAGACCTCTCTGCAAATGGACCAATACTGTAACGCTGGTATCTGTGAAGTGTAGACTTGAGCCCCAGTGCAGGAGGGCCAAACTTGAATTTTAGAAGACGATTCTTGTATTTTCTGAGACAATTTGGTCTCGACCCAGTTCTTACGTGGAGAGCTTTTGTCGCTCTGCCTAAGTATTTTCGAGATCTGATTATCTTTACTCAGAAGAACGGACTTAATGGAGTTCGTCTCTCTCCAAGCATTCAAGATTATTCTGACAATTCAGGGGTGACAGACGGCCACTATTTTTGGCAAGATTTGATTGTTGCGAAATGGATTTTCGACCAAAACCCCTCAGCTCATCTCGACATTGGATCTCGGTTAGACGGGTTTGTTGCGCACCTTCTATCTTTTCGGAAAGTCGAAATTATTGACATTCGCCCGGCAAAAAATAAGATTCCGAACTTAGTGGTTCATGTAGGAGATGCAACGGGAAAAATTCAGGTCACTGAGGAAGAGTACGAGTCTGTTTCAAGCCTCCATTCAGTTGAACATTTCGGGTTAGGACGATACGGAGACCCAATACGAATAAATGGACACTACGAGGGTCTCGTTAGCATTGCGGGCAAGGTTAAAATGGGTGGGATTCTGTATGTTAGTTTCCCAATCGGGAGAACCGTAACTGAATTCAACTCGCAGCGCGTTGTAGATCCGATGTGGGCACCAGAAATTCTGACAAATTTTAATATATTGGAGTTCGTTTTAATCCCCTGGACTGGAGCTCCGGTGTATGGGGTTAATCCTTGGGAAGTTGACAAGGATATCAAGGGGCAAGCAGGTATTTACAAATTAGTCCGAATCGCATGACCATGCATTTTCAATCACCCGGGCGAAGAATCACATTCCTGATGGGCGGGCTCGGGAATCAGCTTTTTCAAATAGCAAGAGGTCTGCACGGACTGGATTCATCCGATTCTTTACTTTGTATCTATATCCGCGGCATTACCAAACTTAACTCAATGGGGATTCCGGAAGCCTCCGGAATCTTTTCCACTACTTCTGACAAGGTTAGATACCAAGAATACCAACCCAATTACTTTCAATTGAAGCTGATTAAGTTTAGCATTCGCGTATCAGCTGCTTCCGCAGAATTTTCACTCCTCAAGAAAATCGCCAAACTCTTGGCAGGATTCGCTCTACAAATCCTTATTAGTCGAGGCCAAACTTTTTTTATCGCCAATGGAGTTGGCTATTGCGGAGTAGGCCCGACGAAGCAAAATGTCTGTTTAGTTGGGTATTTTCAGTCTTACGCGTACTCTGCTGCTATCTTAAGAGTCTTGGACGGAGAAAAAGAATCACCAATTGAGTTGGGCACGAAGGCCAAATCTTTGTTTCTCGAAGCCAAACGAGTTCAGCCCATAATCGCCCATGTCCGTTTAGGGGATTACGCTCTAAACGCAAAATTTGGCACACTTTCTGAAAATTATTATCGTGAAGCATTTTCTATATTTGAGAAAGATTCCACCTCTCCGATTTACTGGGTATTTTCTGATGAACCAGAAGAAGCAAAAAAACTTTTTCAGAAATTGAACACGAAAGATTTAAGATTCATTGACGACAAAGGGCTAACGTCAATTGAGATTCTACAAATAATGCGAGAGGGAAAGGAATATATTATTGGGAATTCGACCTTCAGTTATTGGGCCGCTTTGTTGAGTCGCAACAATAACGCCCGAGTTATTGCTCCATCGAAATGGTTTAAGGAACTGCCAACTCCGACAGGGCTATATCCCCCACATTGGCAATTAGTGGGAGAGAATTGTGCTCTGTTCAACTAACCTAGGCTGTCTTGAAGAGAGGGATTTTCTTGAACTTTTCGAAATATAGGAGTTCTCAATTCTCCAAATGTTTTGAACTACTCCCGAGTTCAGATCGCCGGAAGCTGATAGTTGTCTTAGGCATACAAGTTTTAAACGGATTACTTGATTTGCTAGGGGTTGCACTAATCGGAATTCTTGGGGCACTTTCAATTACAGGAATCCAGTCAGGAACTCCATCAGGAAAAGTTGCTCAGATTCTTGAAATTATGGGGATTAGTGAGCTTAGGTTTCAGGCGCAAGCGGCAGTTATCGGCCTTTGTGCTACTTTAATTTTCTTAATTCGGACAGGAATTTCCATATTCTTTACGAGAAAAGCCTTATTTTTCTTGAGTCGACGCGCAGCCGCCATCACCAGCGAGCTTACTTATAAATTACTCAATCAATCAATTCTTGAGATTCGCCTGAGGTCAAATCAAGCCACGGTGTATGCCCTTACTAATGGAGTCGCTATTTTAACTGTGGGGGTTATTGGCACCACTTTGACAATTTTTTCAGATGTAACGGTTTTGCTTGTAATTTCTGTGGGTCTATTTTTTATAGACCCAGCAATAGCTGTAGGCGTTTTTGTCTTTTTTACAGCCCTCGCGTTATTGATGTATCGCCTCATGAGCGTTAGGGCTCGCCGCTTAGGATTAGAAAATGCAAGATATAGCGTTATGAGCACAGAACTGATTGACGAAGTACTAGGGTCATATCGGGAAATACAGGTTCGTGGCCGGCGTTCGTATTATGGTGAGAGAGTTGAATCTGCAAGATTTGAACTTGCAGATACCTTAGCCGAAATGCAATTTCTTCCAAACATAAGCAAGTACATAATTGAATCGGCTGTCTTGATTGGAACTATTTCAGTGGCAGCAATTCAATTTATGACTAAAGATTCAGTTCATGCAGTTGCCACGCTCTCAGTTTTCTTAGCTGCGGGCACAAGAATTACTCCCGCAATTCTCAGAGTGCAACAGGGTGCCGTCCAAGTTAAGAGCAACCTAGGGGCAGCTGAACCAACGTTTGAAGTGATTCAGAGTTTAGTCTCGACAATTAAGCCTGCCCCTCAACGGAAAATTTCCGATTTCAAGCATTTGACTCTAAACCCAAAAGTCGTAGTGAATGATGTTTCCTACAGATATCCGAAGGCTGATTTTTATGCAATTAGTCGTGCGAATTTAGAAATAAATCCAGGAGAAGTTGTGGCTTTAGTTGGACCCTCTGGGGCTGGGAAATCCACACTAGCTGACCTAATGCTGGGCGTTCTCGATCCCATTGAAGGTGATATATCAATATCTGGGCTGCCCCCAAAAAGTGCCATTGAAACTTGGAACGGAGGTTTAGCGTATGTCCCTCAAGATGTGTTTATTGTAAACAAATCTATTAAGGAGAACATTGCCATTGGATATCCAACTAGCGAGATAGACGACTCCAGAGTTAAAGAATGTTTGGAGCTTGCCCAATTAACGGATTACGTAGAATCTTTAGCTGATGGAATAGAGACACTAGCAGGAGAAAGAGGTTCGATACTTTCTGGTGGCCAACGACAAAGATTGGGGATAGCCAGAGCTCTGTATTCGAATCCAAAATTCATAATATTAGATGAAGCAACGAGCGCACTCGATGGAGTGACCGAACGAGCTGTAGCAAGTGCAATTTTGGGGCTGAAAGGGAAAGTCACTTTAGTAATTATTGCGCACAGGTTAAGCACGGTTCTTGATGCAGATCAAGTTGTCTATATCGAATCAGGACGAATTCTTGCCGTAGGATCCTTTACGGAGGTTAGAAATCAAATTTCGAATTTCGACCAGCAAGCACAGCTGATGGGGCTATAACTTTGAAAGACTTTTTCCATCGATTGCATGCAAAGTTGAGAAAAGAATTAATCTCAAATTTTAATCTAAAACTACGTAAAATTGATAATCGAAGAATACTTAGTGATTTTGAAAGCCATAAAATGATTGAAACGATGATTAATTCCGGAAACCCATTTTTGGTTTCAAGGTTTGGTTCTACCGAATCTCAAGTTTTACTAGAAAATCGAACCGCGAAGATCAACCCAGGGTCGATTGAAAAACTTTGGAAACTCTCCGGGGTTTTTCCTAACTCAATAGAGATCTCAAAAAAGTACGCCGAAGCTGCAACAGATGCTGCACTAGAAATTGATGTTTGCGGTACGCGTTGCTCAAAAATCGAGCATGCGTTCTGGGACAGCGAGCGAGTAACAGTTAGCGAGTTTGCTCCGCACGCAGTTTTAATTGATATTGAAGCACTCGCACCTATTGATATAAAGGAAAGTTGGGTTAAGGCTCTAGAAAATAAGAAAGTTCTGGTAATCCATCCTTTTGCTGAGACAATTCAGAGACAGTACTTGCGAAGAGAAAAGCTATTTTCGAACTCAGGTTGGCTTCCAGAATTCAAACTCCTAACAATTCAGAGTATTCAGTCTTTGTCCGGGACTCCCCTTTCAACTGGCCACCCAGATTGGTTTAGCGCGCTGGACTCGATGAAGATTGAGATTCAGAAACAAGACTTTGACATAGCACTAATAGGGGCGGGCGCATATGGGATGAATTTAGGTGCTTACATCAAGGGGATTGGAAAGCAAGCGATTCATGTTGGAGGAGCGCTACAGCTTTTTTTTGGAATTAAAGGATTCCGGTGGACCAATAGAGACGAACCTACCTTTTTAGAGTTAACGGAGAATCCGAATTGGGTCTGGCCAAGTAAAAAAGAAGTCCCTTCAAATTTCTTTGAAGTCGAAAGAGGCGCGTACTGGAATCCAACTTCTTACGATTAATTCAGTCGGTGATTCCTGATCTTTGCTCTCTTAATTCTTTCACAAACAACTTTGAGTATAAATTTCGTTGAGAAAATTCGTATAAAACTTGTAATGATAAAAAATCTTAAACGCTTGCGTGTTTGGGTATCTGAAGCAAACCTTAAGCTTACCCAGAGTTCTAACAAGAAAAAAAACGTTCTTGGTTTAGGATGTGAAAAATTCTTATAACTCTTGCAAATAAATCTTGCCACTTGTAAGTCTACGGGATTTGTTTTGATTACTTCAGACTCAAGAACAAGGGCATCACGCATTGCCAACATCTGGCTTCTTCTTATTGAGGAAACAGAATGCTGCGTGACGCGGTAGCGGAGCAATACTTCCGGAACACTCTTCAGTTTGCCGTGTTGGGCGATTCGCAACCAGAGCCCAAGGTCTTCAGCAGGGAATTCATGTTGCTGATATTTCCCGGCTTTGATTGCCATTTTTCGATTAAAAATGCATCCAGGATGAGGAGTTCTTCTGCCTCTTATTAGTGATAACACCGTTGCTTCATGATTCACAGGAGAAGGCATGAATCCTAGATTTTTTTGATCTCCATCTACAAACTCATAGTCACAAAAAACTGCTGCAGTTTCTTCATTTAGGTGCGTCCGTTGTTTTTCAAGCCTGTCATCGGGATACAAATCATCCACATCGAATCTAGCAATCCATAGATTTGAGGAAGTTTCTATGCCAAGGTTTAGCGCATCAACAAGGCCTTCCCCCGTGTTTTTCAAGACTAAAACCTTAGAATCTTCTGACTGCCATTTGTCTAAGTATTCTGTGGTCCCATCACTTGAATGGTCGTTGACAATTAAAATCTGGTCAGTGGGACGACAGTTCCTCTCAAGAGCTATTCTTATGCGAGGTAGGTATGTGAAGCCATTTCTTACTGGCAGAAGTGCAGTGATTGATTCCACGCCTTCATCGTACGCCCGAAAATCTCGCCTGATGTTGGATGAAAATGAAGAGGATTACGGAAATGTCCGTTTTGTCCCCTTCCCGCGACAAACTAGGATGGGATTCGTAGTAGTGGATAGGGGCAGCGACGGCTACCTCTGCAGAACCAAACCGGTTGATAAAGGATCCAAAAAGTGGCACTTAGCGTATGGACAGTTGCTGAACTGGGGGCTTTTTACACTGAGCACCGTTCAGAGCTACTCGCGCATGCCAATCGCGTATTGAAGGATTCAGCGAAGGCTGAAGAAATCACCCAAGACT
>JACCDO011300199.1_pt1 | contig 40835 bp, 44 predicted proteins | sample 7446101 | NCBI WGS metagenome assembly JACCDO01 (sample SAMN15323440, study PRJNA562643) | freshwater metagenome | isolation source: river surface water | place: USA:Blue River Watershed | collected 2017-08-16 | reverse complement strand
GGCGTTGTTCATAGGTGATTGTTTATCTGTTTCAGAGTGGGATGATGGTGAAAATGGGACGGATAGGGATGCTAACGACTTATTCACTGCCATAAGCATGTCATTGCGGAGTGTATTCAGCCCTCCCGAGTCCTCCAGCGTGTTACCGGTGTCATCAAGACTGTCTTCATCGCCATCACGCAGAAATGCGCATTGAAGAAGCTTCGTGGCGGTTGGGCGGTTGTCACATTCCTTATTGGGATGAATGAATGAGTGAGTGAGTAAGTAAGGTGAGTGAGTGAGTGAGTAAGGTGAGTGAGTGAGTAAGTAAGTAAGTAGAGTGAGTGAGTGAGCGAGTGAGTGAGAAAGGTGAGTGAGTGAGTAAGGTGCGCACCTTCTTGAAGCACATCTCTAAGCATTCACGGCATTCACTACTTAATTCATTCTTACACGAGATAGGTGGTGTTGATTCCGTCCATGTTGAGAGCAAGACATGCAACTGGATCAGAGTCTTGATGTTGCGGTCTTTCCACGGCGGTTCGCCGGTTAACATCTGGATCATCGTGCACCCAACGGCCCAGATGTCGCCTTTCCTGCCGTACCTCGTGTGCGCTAGGACCTCGGGTGCCATGAAAAATGGTGTGCCTAATGAGTGAGTGAGTAAGTGAGTAAGTGAGTAAGTAGGTGAGTGAGTGAGTAAGAGTGAGTGAGTGAGTAGGTGAGTGAGTGAGTAAGAGTGAGTGAGTAGGTGAGTGAGCGAGCTCGTACCTTTAATAGACAAGGTTTCTTGTGTCTCTCCTAACTGCAAGGTGGTTGATGCCCCAAAATCCGCAAGCTTCGCGACTCCTGTGTTGATATCCACGAGTACATTCCCACCTTTAATGTCGCGGTGAATGATGCCTTCACTGTGCAGGAATTCCAATCCAAAGAGAATCTGCCGCGTGTACTGTTTCACGATGGACGGCTCAAACGGACCGAATTTCTTCAGTAATTGAGCTATTGAACCACCAGGTACCAGCTCTTGGAATATGTACAAGAGACAGTTATCCACATCCACCTGAGTAAGTAAGTAAGCGAGTGAGTAAGTAGGTGAGTGAGTGAGTGAGTGAGTGAGTGAGTAAGGTAATGTGTACCTTAGCGCCGATGTAACACACAATATTCGGGTGTTTGTAGTCTTTCATCAGAAGTATCTCCTGGTGCATGTGATTTATACTACTATCTTTGTTGTCACCGCTGGATCCCACTATATTCAACCGTTTTACCGCATAGATTTTACCTATTCATGAGTGAGTGAGTAAGAGTGCGTGAGTGAGTGAGTGAGTAAGAGCGCGTGAGTGAGTAAGAGTGCGTGAGTGAGTGAGTAGATACCTTTGTTATTCATGCATTGAAACACTTCCCCGAATGACCCACTACCTATCTTGTCCCCTAACTTCCACTGATTATTTTTGATCCAATCAACTGTATTCGATCCTTTTGTTTTGCGATCAACCGATGCAGTCACGGGAGTCGGCTGAGCTGCATTGCTACCACTCACTCCACCACCCGATAACCGACCGGATGCCGATTTAGCTCGTTCCATTCGATCTATCTCACTAGCTCCCACTACTCGCATATTGCTTGCAACTGTCGTGCTGCCTATATTCGTATTTTGCTGCTTGCTCTCTATATGAGTAAGTGAGTAAGTAAGAGTGAGTGAGTGAGTAAGTGAGTAAGTGAGTGAGTAAGAGTGAGTGTGTGAGTAAGATTGAGTGAGTGAGTAAGTGAGTGAGTAAGTGAGTAAGTGAGTGAGTGAGTGAGTGAGTGAGTGAGTGAGTGGGTAGGTGAGTGAGTAACGAACCTAGTAATTTACTCCGTAGAGATCTATTTTGTGTGTTATTATTCGGATTATTCGTCAGATTGCTACCGGTGCTATACGGTCTCTGCTCAGGGTTATTGAAGCCACTCTTGACTGCTGTAACAGCTGCTGTAGATGAAGACTGTATCAATTTCGGATCCACTGCTTTATACCTAGGAGGAGGTAAATCTTGCTCTCTTAGTTGCGCACGTACTTCAGATTCTATCTCGCTTTCTAACACATCCACGTCATCTGAATAGTCGTAACTACTGATAGCTAACTGCTCAAAGTCCTCTTCAAAATCATCCTATGAGAGAGTGAGTGAGTGAGTGAGTGAGTAAGTGAGTGAGTAAACATACCTCATAGTCTTCATTACTATTATATGTTCCTAGTAATAATCCCCCACTTTCTCGCCTCTCTTCTATACTACATAAGCTATCCCGATTCCCTCCTCCTAAGCTATTCTTGGGCGAGGACTCCATCTGGATGATGGTTAGGGCGATCTGCTGCAAAATAGTGTCCTGCAATCCAAAGATGTCAAACGACGGTCTAAAATCAGCATTTTTACTACAATTTTGACAATATTTCTTCATACGTTCAAATGCACTATAAGTAAGTGAGTAAGTGAGTAAGTGAGTATGGGATGTACTGTGCATTACCTCAAAATAGCCTTTTTCTGTTGAGCAGAATCAAATTTATTCAATATTTTTAATTCTAATTCTCTTAAATAGTTTCTACCACTTTTGATGCCTATATGTATGAGTATATAATTAATTGAATAGATCGTGAGGTAACAAGTAGTCAAGTGTTTATGTTAAACACGACGGTTCATTCGGAAGCTGCTGCCGCAATGACTACATCGAATATGCGAGTAGAATGGTAGTAGATTACTCTCACTGGTGCTGAAGAATCGTCATATCCTTCCGGCTATATGACAGCAGCTTTCCTCGGCAGCATTGCAGCATCGTCATGTCTCCATCCACGGGCTGAGTAGTTTGATGGTATGTACTTACCTCGTAGAAGAGCAAATTGGGCGTCAGACATAGAAACATCAATTGTCTCTTCAATTTCATTGACCACTTCAGCCATTCTCAACTCGCTTGCTTAAAGTTCTCACTCACTTAAGCCAATCAAGTCAACCTCGCTTACACACCACAAGCACAGCTACTTAAAGGCTACCTTCTTCTATAAAATTTTAACAGAAAATTTCTAAGTCAGTTCCGGTCCTCTCACCTCCTCTGTATTTCTTCTGTTCTTTAGATCACTTGACTTGCTTACACGATATCTTCTCTCAATTCATTCTTCTTTTACTTCTCCTTGAACCAACTTGGAACCGAATCTTCAGGAGGAGTTTAATTCGTACGCACTCGCTCATTCACCTCATTCATTCAGTACTTTTTCATAGACAAGCTTATTCCTAACCTCATAAGACCTCGATTCCCGCTTAAGATATCGCTTACATAGTCATCAACTCAATGTATAATCTTCTTTGAGGTGTGGAAGCAGACTTCAACAGGCCGCGGAACCAAAGGTGACTCATGTGATGCACGAATTCAGGGTACAACCTTTCACTAGAGACCCCTGTGTGATTGTGACAGTTCGCGGCGGTTTATACAAGCAACTAAGTGAGTCTATAAATGAAATGTTAATATGTTGACAAAATTCCGTAAATTACCTCGTTTTAATAGATTATTAACTCGATTTTCTGGTAATGCAGGAGGAGGTCTTATGAAGGACGAATACGATGTCATGGATAGTTCTGGGAAGACGTATTGTGCAAAAAACTTTATTTTGGAATCTGGGGTTATGCTTCCAGAGGTACAAGTGAGGTAAGCATCATTTATATACCAGTCATTCCTCATAACTTACTTACTTTTGAAGGTATTCAACATATGGTAAATTAAATGCTAATAAAGATAACGTGTTGGTTGTTTGTCACGCATTAACTGGTAATTTGCTAACTCAATCACTGTTGACTCACTTATTGTCTCATTTTCGAATCCAGGTAACTCAAATATAGCGCAATGGTGGGGCTTCTTTCTGGGTGCTGGATTACCGTTTAATACGGATAAATATTATGTTGTTTGTGCAAATGTATTAGGGTCGTGCTATGGTTCTACTGGTCCTAAATCAGTCAATCCAATAACTAATAAGTTATATGGTAAGTATCACTTTATTTTACCTCATCTACTCGACCCACTCGCTCATTCAGTCACTCTCTACTCTTACAGGTAATGATTTCCCTCATGTGACAATAAGAGACACTGTTAAAGCGCATTTAGAAATGATTAAGAATGAAATTGGTGCGACTAGCATTGCATCGGTAATAGGTGGTTCGATGGGGGGAATGCAGGCATTAGAGTGGTGTATCATAGGCAAAGAATTAGTAAAAAGTGCAATTATTATTGGATGTGGTACTCACTCACTCACTCACTCTTTGATTGACATACTTACTTACTTCTTCAGGTTCTCGTCACACTGCGTGGCAAATAGCAATCAGTGAAACACAACGTCAGGCAATTTATAGGGATCCAAAGTGGAATAATGGTAATGTTGACATGGCAAATCCTCCTGTTGACGGGTTGGAACTAGCACGGCAGATTGCTATGATATCCTACCGGACGGCGACATCATTTGATCGTAAGTTTAATCGAGATATTGATGATAAGACTGGTACTCTCTTCGTTACTCTCATAGTCACTCACTCACTCACTCACTCACTCACTCACTCACTCACTCACTCCGAACAGGTAAATATCAGGTTAGAAAATATTTAGAATACCAAGGAAAGAAGTTTATTAGCCGTTTTGATCCCATTAGTTACTTGAAAATAACAGAGCAATTAGACTCACATGACGTAGGTAGAGATAGAGGTGGAGTGACTACTGCATTGTCTACCATCACTTGTCCTACGTTGATAATAGGAATTGATTCAGATGTTTTATATCCGTTATATGAACAAGAAGAATTAGCAAAGTATATACCATCATCTGCTTACAGTGTTATCCAATCTACTGAAGGTACTCAGTCACTGCACTTCATATCACTCGCATTACTTACTCTCTTATTCAGGTCATGATGGGTTTTTATTAGAACAAAAGGTGGTAGGAGACTGTATACAAACATTTTTAGACAAACAATAGTATAAGTATATATGTGTATAAGCAACATAAAGTGTCAACTTTTCTTCAATTACTTATTCCTATATTTTTAAGTAATGTCACTCCTATGACGCATTGTGCATACTATCAACACCTACATAATCATACAAACCCCTTGAAGAGAGAGAGAGAGAGAGAGAGAGAGAGAGAGAGAGTGAATGAGTGTATGAATGAATTAGTTAGCAATGAATGACTACCTTGTGGTTCTCTTATTTTTTTTAATTTTTCTTGATCGACTTCTGGAATTGGTACATTCATCAATTTTGCGACTTTAGCTATTAATAGCTCTTGTTCTTGTATCGTCTCACATCTTCCTTGACGATTATTCCTCTTGGAATGAATAGTATTATTCCTGTTGTCGAAAATCTCAAAATTACCTGTTGTACCATCATCTTCAAGAGGTATAATCTCCAAGTTCGGAAAATACAACAGTAGTAATGCTCGTACTTTCATATAGTACGAATAATATCCTCATCCGCCACAGAATTGGATTGTTATCTTGAGTGAAGATGCTGACATATTATATATTGATCTGTACACCTTGTGTGTGCTGATATTTACTTATCTATTACTCACCTACACACACAAGGATGATGGAGTTAAACTTGTGCAATGGTTAGGATTGTACTAAACGTCCTACCACTTAATTAAAAGAGAAGGTTGAACTTGCCTTTGGATTATTTTTTGGATATTGGTGACTCAGACAGGATTCGTACTTGATGCAGTTGAAGAGAGGCTCCATATGTAGTGCATGTAGTGGCGGTCGCAATCGGTCAATTAAAAAGTAGTTAAGTTTCTCTTATTCAGATAAACATATACACTTCATCTTTCTCTCTTTCTCTCTGTGCCTTCATCAATATCTCTATCTCAATGGATCTCAAGCTCATCCTTGTGCCTCGTATTTCTTGACCCGATTTACCATAGCATGAACAATAAAAGAAAAATCTCTCAATGCTTTCATTGCTTGTTGTTCTTCTCTTTGTTATACTTCCTATGACTCGCTCGGTATCTCTGTCATCTCGATTGAATAGAATATATAGTTTATGTAAAAATAGCAAAATTATAGCTGATATAGGCTCAGATCACGGATTGTTGGCATTAAAGTTAGCTAGTAATGAACACGTAAATCATGTGTATTGTATCGATAACTCTATGTTAGCATTGAAGAATGGAATCTACCAGAATATGCAAAAGTTTGATAATGATGTTAAAAATAGATTAGAAATTAGAAATGGTGATGGTCTTTCCCCAATAGTAAAAGAAAAACAAAAAGTAGAAACAGTAATACTTGCTGGACTTGGTGCACACACAATCAACAGTATATTAAATGTTGATTTAGTAGCATTGGGCTGCAAACAGGTAATCATACAGCCATTTCCTTGTAATTTCAAGGATATATTGCCACTTTATCAAAGTATATTGAATCAACATTCCAAGTGGAGTATCAGTGACATGGCAATTGATTATGAAAAACGTCAATTTTACCTAACCTCCGTATTCTCGCACGTGCCAGAGCAAGCAAGTAACAATCATGAAAACTTGCTTACTTTAAACGACTTCCCGTTGCATAAGATCGAAGACAAATCCATTTTATTTAAATATTTAAAGAAACAACAAGATTTATTGACGGTAAAACGGCAGGGTTTCGTGCACGACGGAGTCGATGGCACTGCCGAGTACAAGTACCTGCTGCTGATATTGAAGCAGATTGAGGGCATGCTTCCTACTGACCGCACTTGAATTATTTCGGACGGAAGGGTGTAGAAACAACCAGTTTCTGGTGTAGTATCGCTTTGATATGTCTAAACAGCGTGTTTAGCGAGTACTTGGTGGCGATGTTGCGCTGTCCAAGATAGTACGCGCAAACGGATAGATGGTGCGACATTTTATATCATTATACAACCAAAGCATGTTTGGTGATTAGCGATTCCATGCTCTACCTAAGTGTGTGATCACAAGTACTTGCTTGGCGCCTAGTTCCATAACTTGTAAATAAAAGAAGAAAAAACAATTCCACTTACTTACTCACTCACTCACTCACTCACTCACTCACTCACTTGTGATATTACTATTCACTGCTATTGGGGGCTTCGTCGTTTGTTTGGTGATACTTTTGGTAGTGAAGCCTGGCGTGGTGAGCCAAAGAGGGCCTCTCTTCGCCTTGACGACGTATACTGATTTTACCGTTAGACTTAACTTCTTCCCTTGCCTCAGTAATCTCAATCGGCGTGTTATTGTCACTACTTATAGCTTTTGCTACCTCTTCTGCTAATGCAATAGCAAACGCAGTAATTGTTAAGTGCGGATTGGCCTCTGATAACTCAGGCAATGCAGCAGCAGAACCGACTCTTAAATTTGATATGATCTCTTTGTTATTCCGTACTCTAAAGTGTTCATCTGCAACCTTACCGTGGATCCCCGCTTGTGTTGTGCACGCCCAATGGTAAACTGTGAAGTGATTCTGCCGTATCCAGTCGATAAGCTTGTCTTTGTTGGCGATATTTACCTCAAAAGGGGGTTCTATCTGCTTACCAATGATCCCCTTCGAGACCAAGTGGTTGTGAAACAACTCTGATACTGCATATACCCCTTGCGCTAGTGTTTCAAGGTCATTGCTATGGTTACCTTGTATAATGTTGCACGTGCTTGAAGGATCTTTGGATTTTATAAGCACTTGATACCCAGTCTGTAGTGATGAGTGATCGGGTTGAATGCAACTAGGGGTGACTACAACGGAGGGATGGGACGTGTAAGGCTCGGCATAACCTGCTCCAAAATGTGCCTCGAAGTACTTACTCAATCGGTTTGTATATGAGTCACCATATATGTTGTTAGTATCACTGCGGAATGTGCCGAATAAGACCAACGGCCATCCCATAACCCCACCTCGAGGTAACGTACCGTTGCTTGAATTAAACTTCTCTAACCATTCATACATAACGGCAATTTCTTCGTGATCAATGCCGTGCCCAACATAGGGATTATCAACCAGTACTGGTATATCAAGTGACGATAAATGGTCTCTAGGTCCTACTCCCGATCGCTGTAGTAACGCTGGGTTGCCTATAGCGCCACACGTTAACACAACATTGCCATGGTTACTATCACTCAACTGTATCGTCTTAACTTTGTTATCTACTACAATGTCAACGCCAGTAGCCACCAGTTCCTCCTTACTATTCTTCTTCAACACTATTCTATCGACAATAGCATCGGTTAACACAACTAATTTCTTTGGTTTATGGTGTTTACTCAGGTAATACGCCGTGCACCAACGCAATTCGTCGTGCGAATACATGGCTAACGAGGAGATGCCGATGCTGTTAAGAAGGATGTCTGACTTATACTCATTGTCATTACCGATTCTTGTCAACGGTGCGCCTTCTTTAGTTAACGAATCAATTACAGCGTTGTAAAAGGGAACTGATTCATTCACTGATATTGCTGGCGCTAATGGCATCATATTCAATGCGGCTTGGTAGTAAGAGTCTAGTTGCAGCAACGACCATCCCATGTAACTTGCCATTCGATTTCTTTGCTCTGGTGTTATTCTAAACGTTATTCGAGTGTCATGAGTACTACATCCGCCGAGACCTTTATGATCGGAAGGCACAACTGGGTAACCACTTCCATCTGTATTTACTGATTCGTGTGTCTCAGCATACTTACACCAATTGTCGTACCAATTATGCATTTTGGTATTAGGACCTTGATCACATGCAAATTCTACACCCTTCTCAATTAATAACACATTACCTGGAATATTGTTATCATCCATCCACTTAGCAAGAATGTAGGCTGTTGTGCAACCAGCAGTGCCTCCCCCAATAATAATTGTATTGAAATCAGTATTGCTTATTTCATTGTAAGTACGTGCGCTCTTGTTGTCTTTAGAGTTGTCGTTAGAGCTGTCATCGGAGCAATATACATGACTATTACTTAAAATTAGGAGGGAATACACGGCATATAATGACGACGAATACGGTAGCGAGGAGTTTTTGTCTCTACTAGTAGCACCAATGGTGTTGATAGCTTTGTGGTAGTATTTGCGAAATTTTAGAAATCTAAAACTATTGCAAAATTTGAAGAACATACCAAGCCTTGGCTAGAACGCCTGAGTTGCTTTGGAAATTTTCCGAAAATACACCGGTACTGTACCGGTTCTTCAACCTAGTCCGAAGTACGCACTACGTTCCTACTACCGGTAGAGCCAGAGATAAATCTATTTAATTACACTTTTAACTCAACTAACTTATCAGCAAATTCTTTAAAGCATGCAATGTATGCGTCAATATCACCCTTTGTGTGCTGAAATGATATGCTCCATTCGTCTCTAGTCTGCACCCAAATCCCTCTGTTAATAAAGTAAAACACAAACAATTGCTCGAGGATTGTGTCGACGTTGTGGACGTAGTCTTGATAGTTACTCAAGGACGAGAGAGCTTTGCCTTTCTTGATGAATGTCAAGCAGCCTTTGTTGCCGATGTAATCAACGAGAATAGGTAGGTTCCTTTCCTCGATGATACTTTTACAGCTCGTGTAGAGCAATTCGGAATACCTAAGACGGGAGAATACTGTAAGGATTGCTGCAGATGTAAGTGTTACTGGTGATAGAGAGAGTGTGTGTGAGAGAGAAAGGCATATTGCAGCAGGAACGTAAAGTAAAAGGCATAGGAAGTTAGCGGGTTAATAGTATGACTCACCTCTCTAATTCCGCTTGCTTTTCTTCGGAAACATACTTCAAGACGGCATGCGCGAGTCCCAATGCGTAAGAGTTTCCGTAATAGGTTCCAGCTACTTGAACTTTTCTTGATTGTATCAATTTAGCAAATTCTTCTGTCATCCCAATCGCTCCAATGGGGCAGTTGCCGCCACTTAATCCCTTTCCAAACGTGTACATATCAGGTCCTGTGTTCTCATTGCTGGACCAAAACTTCGTAATATTTTTGATATTGATACCTGTGTTGATCTTGACTAAGTCGAAGATAACAACGACGTCATTAGACCTGCACAACTCTATCAATGATTGCAAATAGTTGTTCTTTGGCTTGATCATTGAGCAGTTCAGTAGAATTGGCTCCACAATAACGCATGCAATTTCATTCGGATGCTTCAATAGTAATTGCTTGATGCTATCGATGTTATTATATTCTGCTATTAGTGTTAGACTTGATGTATTCACTGGAATACCTGAGCAATATGGCACACTTGGAATGTCGGTGCCATTTGTATCTCTTATACCTGCATGAACAGATACCCATACACCATCATGATGTCCATGATAACCAGATTCAACTTTAATGATGTAAGGTTTATTATATTTGGCACGTGCCATTCTTATTGCATCTAATGTGGCTTCAGTGCCTGAATTAGTATATCTCCAATAAGGCAGTTGATAAATATTTGTCATCATTTCGGATACTTCAACAAGTTTTGTTGATGGCAATGATACTAGAAAGCCTTGTTCACTAGTTAATTTACTAGACACATCAATGATATAAGGATGACGATAACCAAATAATGTAACGCCAAAACCACCATGAAAATCAATAAGTTTATTGTTGTCAACATCAATTACACATGATTTTTCACCAACATCAACATAAAATGGATAAGGTTCGAAGAGTTGATAATCAGAGGAAACACCATTAGGTACATGTTGTAAGGCTCTTTGATATAGTTCATAAGAGTTTCTCGTTCTTTCCTTATACACTTCTATTTCCTTTAACAAAAACTCGTTCAATAAAGTATTTTCATTGGTTTCAATATCTTTGATTATGTTAAAATTATCCATCTTTCTATATCTAAGTGATTATAATGCACTAAATTCTTCTACTATAGATTTCTTCCAAGAATATTGGAGCGATATGTAATGGCCAATCGCGTCGTGGTAGTCAGCGGGTAGAAACTTAATAGTTTTTACGACCAAAGATACTTCCTAAGTCTTCCTTAGTAGTAGGTACTAGCACTGCAACTCAACTGGTTCCGGTTCTACTTTGGCCTCTCTTTATTGAGGTAGAAACATCCTTACAATCCTCATCTCTTGCAGGAATCATGTTACATTGAAAGTGTACCTGCACAACGGCTAGAAGTAGGCTTTATTCAGCGCAGCAGCGACAAGAGATACGGTGCGTCTCGTATTTCTTGACCCGTCACAATTTTCCATCTCACGAAATGGAAAGAAAAATCTCACAATGGTGCTTTCCTTCCTTCCTTGTTGTTCTTCTCTTTGTTACGATTCCTATGACTCGCTCGGTATCGCTGTCATCTCAATTGAATAGAATATATAGTATATGTAAAAATAGCATTCATATATAGGCTCAGATTGTATCGATAACTCCATGATCTAACATCAGTCAATATTTTCACGCACGTGCCAGAGCAAGCAAGTAACAAACATGAAAAACAACATCACGTTGCATAAGATCGAAGACAAATCCGTTTTATTTAAATATTTAATGAAACAACAAGATTTATTGACGGTAAAACGGCAGGGTTTCGTGCACGATGGAGTAGATGGCACTGCCGATACAAGTACCTGCTCTTGATATTGAAGCAGATTCCTACTGACCGCACTTGAATTTCTCTAGTAAAATATATATCTTAATAAAAGAGTAAGTAAGTAAGTAAGTAAGTAAGTAAGTGAGTGAGTGAGTAGATATAACCTTTCGGACGTAAGGGTGTAGAAATAACCAGTTTCTGGTGTAGTATCGCTTTAATATGTCTAAACAACGTGTCAAGTACTTGATGGCGATGTTGCGCTGTCCAAGATAATACACACAAACGGATAGATGGTACAAAATATGCGCAAGTGATAGCGCGCTAGCGTGAGAGTCAGTAAGCAAGTGATTGAGTCAGTAAGTAAGTTAGTGAGCGACTACCTTGGGCCATTAATTGTTTCTTGAACTTCCATAGCTTTCGTTAGAAACAAATAAGCTCGATGATAGTTAGATATATTTAAATGAAGCACACTAGATAGTGAGTGAGTAAGGAAATAAGCGAGTGAGTACGTAAGTAAGGAAATACCCGAGGTTTTCAAATACGTGCGCAATATTGATATTATTAGGACTTACGCATTTACTTTTGTAGATGCCTAATGCTTTGGTAAAATATATTTCACACAACTTCGCATCGAAATTCTTTGTCTTGGATGTAGCTAGCCTTAGTGAGTGAGTAAGTGAGTAAGTAGGAGGGGGAGGGGAAGAGTGAATGAGTTTATCTTACCCTAATAAATTGTACGAGTAAGCGCATAAAGGGTGAATCTCGGTGTGTAACAAGTCAATTCTAGCATGTAACACGTAGGAGTACACTTGCTTTGCATCCTCATACTCGTGGCGATCAAAGAAAATATCGCCTAATAGTGACAGGAAGGAACAGCGCTGAAGACCGTTTGGATGGAAGTTTTTATTATTCAGAACTAATGATATAAGAGTAAGTAAGAGCATGAGTGAGCTGATGCTTCCTTCTTACCTAGTAGTATTAATTTATAAGCCAATCCATTATTAGTCGCGATTAAGTAGCGACAGAAGTGTAGCACAGCGAAGAACAGAGTGCGGACTACCTTTGCGGAGTTGTCTTCAAACTTTGATCTTGTAACTATATAAATACTACGTTTTACCAATGCCATCGCCTCACATAGCTTGTCATCGCGCTCATAAATGATTGACTCTGCTATCAGGCACTGCACGTAAAACACATTCTTGTATTCACCTAAGAGCACATGAGTGAGTACGTTAGTGAGTGAGTGAGTGAGTGAGTGAGTGAGTGAGTGACTAAGTAGTGAAAGGTGAAGTAGACCCCATAAATTAATAAACTTCTTGGCTTGATGCAGATAGATAATAGCATTGTCAATAGTTCCATAATCAATGCAGAAATGAGTGTAGGCGATGCAGATGTAGATCAACATGTACTTCAGTATGTTGTGGTTTCGCGAGATCCGCATTAAACAAGAAACTTCAGTCTTCATCTCTTCATCAGTATCGATCTCATCATTCAAATCTTGAAACAAGATATTCCATGCAATATCGTAACTTTTCTTATAAAATTTCTTAGCTTCTACGAGTTTCAAGTCCATTGTAAGTCCTTCCGCTAGCAAAATATTAAGCTTCATATAGATGAAACTCATGTTAAGAAAACAATCATCACATTCATGATACATACCTACACCGGCGATTATAGGGGTCATTTCTTCATTAATCTTATATAATGAATGCAAAGCCTATGAATAAGATGAGTAAGTGAATGAATGAATAATTAATTAAGATGGGAGAGACTAGAAGCCTCTAGTAAAGGGAGAACCTCAGTGATATTATTCTTATACATTTTCTTTATACACTGAATAACTCTTTCATTCAAATTCTTTATATGTATATTGAAAGTACAATTACATTCAGATAAGTAACTTATACGATAAAAAAAATCACTAGAGTGAAGGAGTGAATGAATATAAGTAAGTAAACAAATTTTGATTAATAGATTAAGTACCTGGCATATTTAGATTCAGTAAAATTTCCGTTTCCTTGTGAATGTTGTAAAAAAGATATTACAAGTGATGATACTTGTTCATCGGAGAGATTCGATGAACTGACAGTCTCGTCAAGTTGGAGTGATGAATACATTCCTTCTGTTTGGTTGGAAGTAGGTAAGCTGAACAAGTTCTGTTGGCGCTATGTACTTGAGTAAGAGGGCGAGTTTGATGGCTGTTGAGTCGATGGCAATTCACTTGGAATTATGAGCTTGTTTCCAATTCCGGAATTTTCTTTCAATCAACACTTTTAGTTGTACCGGTATTATCCACACCATCTTCTAATCTTAATGGCATAAGGACTAACAACAAACGGTGGTTTTAAGTTATCAAGTTGCAATTCATAATGACTTGGTCAATATTAGTAAATATAACTGTAGGTTTCTTCAATTAAACCGGAACAAAGAAACCGGAACTGAAGGAAAATCTCTTCAAAATCTTCGGTAAGGAATGGAGGTTTTCTGTCGGAATCAAGAGAAGATTATATCTTTCCAGGTTGAGATTCAAACGGCAGACTAAGTTCCGACGAATGTGTTGCATCCTGGGTTATACTGCTGAAGAATCTTGCTACCTTGGGCTTATCTACTGCGATTTCCCATTGCGTGCAATTTTATATCCATTGTACTGTACTGCCGGTATGGTCATGGGTTTATCATTCATGGTTTGCGATGATGCGCTCGCTGAATGCGATATAAGTGCAAATAAAATAGCTGATACTTTTGTTTGCGTGTATCCTTATCGGACTCCTGATATTTGTTGTTGTTGGAATACACCACAAGACAAAGAGGGCCCCGTGAATGTATTACTTTGGGAAAGAAAGATCAATCAAGTGAATAAAGAGTTACTTTCATAACCATTCATCAAACGTAATTGCTTACAAACTGATATATTTATTTATTTAGATTATTCATAAAATTTTGCCAAGATGGTAATTTAGAACAAGTAAAATATATGCTTCAGCATATGAAAGTGAAAATCAATGACCAAACTATGGCGGGAACCACCGGGTTGATTGCGGCATGTGCTACAGGTCAAGTAGAAGTGGTGAAGTATTTGTTGAGCAACAAATATATTCGAATGTATGTCCTTGAAGACACTAAAGTAAGTGGTCGCAATGCATTCAGCGCGGCATGTGCAAGTGGTAGCAAGGAGATAATAGATCTTCTCTTGGCGCGAGGGTTTGAAATCGACCTGTCGCGCAAATTCTACCAAGTGAATTTTAATGAAATTGATTATTATAACAAAGAATTAGTAGATTATAAGTATTATCGTCATCATTGTCACTCCGAAACGGGTCTTGCCGCCGCATTAATTACTCATAAATACGATATCGCAGAGTATCTGCTGTCTAAAGGTGCTGCGCTAATTAAAGATGACACTATTAGAGCTGTAATTGCGCATTACGATATCGAGGCATTGAAGTACTTTTTAGATCGCGTTGAAGACAAAAAAGCATTTCTGAATCGTGCGTATCTAGCGGCATGTGACGCTGTTGTACATGACAATTATGCTAGTGTTAAGTTTGTGCAATATCTGGTAGAGAACGGGGCTGATGTTACCTGTCTTGAAACAGGGTCTTCACGGACAGGATTGCACCGTGCTTGTACAGTGAGAGATAATCCTTTTTGGGGATACAACGAGCTATTGGTGAAGTACTTACTATTACAAAATCCGCAATTATATGATATGAAAGATAACAATGGTATGATGCAACATATTCACTCACTCACTCACTCACTCACTCACTCACTCACTCACTCACTCACTCACTCACTCACTCACTCACTCACTTGCAGATAAAAAACCTCTTTATTTCTTAAATGATACGAGAAAGGAAGCTATTGAAGCTTGGTTTAAGTCAGAACTATCCCCAGAAGAAAAGAAAAAACAGCTTGACGAGGAAATAGACAAGGCGAAAGTAGCTGTGGGTAAAGTGAACCCATTACACGTCGAGTAACAAGAATAGACTTATTATTTTGTATTATATTGGTAATACAGTAATGCGACATTGCCTATATAGTCTCTTGTCTCTTCTTGGTGACATGATAGGTCTAATACTTACTAAAAAAGTATTATACTAGAGTCGCCGGTATGACATGAGAAAAATCTGAAAGCCAAGACTCTGCAGAGCGCAATCGACACACACTAGAATGTGTTGTATTCTGGGCAACTGCGCCACAGAGGAGTGCTTTTACCTGGGATTGGTGCGTTGTGACTTTCCAATTAGATTTATATTATATCCAGTATATTCTATTCCAGCAGGTGTGCTTGCTTTTTCGTACATTGTAGTGTGTGGAGTAGTATCTAATGTATTTTGTGGTATAGATCCTGAGAAAGTGGCGGATACTATAACATGTATTCTCCCTTATCGTACTTTTGATATGTGTTGTTGCTGTAATACTCCCAGAGATGAACATGGTCCCGTGATTCTATTGCTATGGGAAAGAAAGGTCAATCAAGCGAATAAAGAGTTACTCTCACAATCATCTTAATTACTCACTTACTTACTAATATATTCATTTATTTCCTTAGATTATTCATAAAATGCTGTCAAGATGGTAATTTAGAGCAAGTTAAATATATGCTTCAACATAGAAAAGTGAATATTAATGACCAAACTATGGCTGGAACTACCGGGTTGATTGCGGCATGTGCTGCAGGTCAAGTAGAAGTGGTGAAGTATTTGTTGAGCAACAAATATATTCGAATGTATGTCCTTGAAGACACTAAAGTGAGTGGTCGCAATGCATTCAGCGCGGCTTGTTTAAGTGGTAACAAGGAGATAATAGATCTTCTCTTGGCGCGAGGGTTTGAAATCGACCTGTCACGCAAATTCTATCTAGTTAGTTTTGATGAAATCGATTATTATAACGAAGAGACAAAACAATATAGATTTCATCGTCAGGAGTGTCAATCTGACACTGGTTTGACCGCCGCATTAATCGCCCATAAATACGATATCGCAGAGTATCTGCTGTCTAAAGGTGCCAAGCCCATCAACTCTATCGAAACTATAAGTATGCGCTTCGATATCGAAGCATTGAAGTACTTACTAGACCGCGTTGAAGACAAAATAACACTTCTAAATCGTGCTTATCTTGTGGCATGTGAAGCGGTTGTTCACGACACTTATGCGAACTTTAAGTATGTTGAGTATCTGGTGGATAACGGGGTTGACATTGTCACCACGTTAGCCGTAGATGACCCATATCATCTGAGGTATAATAGAACGGGGCTGCACCTGGCCTGTGCCTGGAGAAAGAATCCTTATATAGGATACAACGAGCTATTAGTCAAGTATTTCTTACTAAAAAATCCCGAATTATACAATTGTAAGGATAAATCTGGTACGACTCTTATGTGTATAGCTCACTCACCTACTCACTCATTTTTTCATTCGATTTACAGGTTCTAAAGCGATTGAATTAGTAGAAGGCGAGAGAAAAAGTAGAATGGAAGCTTGGTATTTATCAGAGTTGTCCTCGGAAGAGAAGAAGAAACAACTGGATGAGGAAATAGACAAGGCGAAAGTAGTGACTGTAAATAAGGTGAACCCATTACACGTCGAGTAACAACAATAGACTTATTATTATAGTGTAACTATGCAATATAGCGTTTCTTCTTCGACTTCCCGGGGATTTTGAGAAAACCGGCCCAAATCAAATTTTGAAGAGCTGGTAAGCAGAACAGAGGCGTAACCATCATTACTCATTGCTACAAGCACGACATCTTTCTCATTTCTCAGAACAACAGTGTTGTTGCCTGATTTTGCGATCGTAAGGAATGGATAGTGGTGAAATAGTGATCTGTCGGCAGCCGATATGTGGCTTCTTGTCAATTCCCCCCGCTTTAAAGAAAGAGTTTAAAATTCCAACAGGTATAATATGCATGAATGTACTCACTCATTAACTTATTCACTCTCTAACGCTAACCAGGTTGTGTATTAACCAAAAAACGAGAAGAGTTGTTAAAAGTTAAAACACTTGGTCCATCTAAGAAGTTTGTACCATTAGTTCCAGGACAGTATCGTGCGCCATTACCTAAAGTATTACCATATAATCCTGTTGATGAGGAGGAAGATGAAGGGCTGCAAGATCTACCAACAACAGCATCATTACCACCTTTTGAGCCATTAGGTAGCAACCTCGTTCACCATTTAACTTCTTGTGTCATTACTTACTCTCTTTCTCTCAGTATTATGGACGAATCCAACAAATCCTGATCATAAAGTCGAGGTAACACCAATATTGGCTAGTAAATTGCGTCCTCATCAACGCGAAGGAGTACAGTTTTTGTTTGAATGTACCATGGGTTTGAGAGGTTTTGAAGGAAATGGTTGTATATTAGCTGATGATATGGGTTTAGGTAAAACACTAATGAGTATAACAACAATGTGGACGTTACTAAATCAAGGGACTGAGAGCCCTACAACATCAGCAGTGAAGAAGGTGATAATCGCATGTCCCACATCATTAGTTGGTAATTGGGATAATGAAATAAGGAAATGGATCGGTGATGGTAAATGTCCCACATTTCCTGTGAAAACAGAACCACAACGAACTATTAAAGACTTCGTTCAACATAAAGGAAAAGGAGTTCTGATCATCTCGTACGAGACACAGCGACGCTACAGCAAGCTGTTCCAACCGTCAAAGCTCGCACCTAATCCATGCTGTGAATTACTTATATGTGATGAAGCTCATAAACTGAAGAATGCTGATAGGTATGCACTCACTCACTCACTCAACTTACTCACTCACTCACTTACTCACTCACTCACTTACTTACTCACTCTTTCTAGTGGTCTATCGAAATCATTAACGTTATTACCAGCTAAAAAACGTATATTACTATCTGGTACACCGATGCAAAATGAGTTGACAGAGTTTTACAACATGGTCGACTTCTGCAACCCGATGGTGCTCGGTACCATCTCTGAATTCCGCAAGAAATATGAGCGACCTATTCTGCGTGCTAAAGAGATGGATGCAAGTCCCAGTGACAAGACGAAGGCGGATGTGTTGCAGAAGGAACTGTCGACAATAGTGAATGAGTTCATACTTAAACGAGGTAATATTCTGAATGCCAAGTTTCTACCTGATAAGCTAGTGCAATACGTATGTTGTAAGATCTCACCGTTGCAAGAGTTGTTATACGAGCATATCTTGAATAGTAAGGAAATGAGACATATTCGCGAAGGAAAGCAGGTAAGGAAGCCTATTGCGTCACTACCACTGTCATTACTCACTCACTTACTCACTCACTCACTCACTCACTTACTTACTCACTTACTCACTTACTCACTTACTCACTTACTCACTTACTCACTCACTTACTCACTCACTCATTCTTACTTGCTAGACTGACACTCTCAGCGCAATCCGTCAGTTAATCAATATTTGTTCCCATCCTCGTCTTATAACGGATACTTATCGATCAAAATTAGAAGGAAATGAGAAAATTGATGAGTGTTTAGAGGGATTAGTCAAGATAATTGTGGACTACGAGACGCGCAACCCAGTCGTGAGTATGGTGCCAGGTGCAAGTGGCAAACCTAACTCTAAATTTGCAATAAAAATGAAAATTCCAACAAGATTAGGGACCAATGGTGGGTCGGCCAACAGCAAGGCCTTGGAATCCCTGCAAGAATTATCTGATTACATTGATGTGTCCCAAAGCGGCAAGTTACTGGTGTTGCAACGCCTTATGAACACGATGCGCATATTAGACAAGACCGAGCGCATTGTGGTGGTGTCGAACTATACTCAAACCTTAGATATTATAGAAAAAATGTGTAGTCAGTGCAACTGGCCGGTGCTGCGACTTGATGGGACCACCAACGGTCAAAAACGCACGAAGTTAGTTGATGAATTCAATAATCCCATGAGTAATTCCTTTGCATTTCTGTTGTCTTCCAAGGCGGGTGGGTGTGGTATCAACTTGATTGGTGGCAACCGATTGGTCCTCTTTGATCCCGACTGGAATCCCGCGTGTGATAAGCAAGCAGCTGGTCGCATCTGGCGTGAAGGACAGAAGAAAAGATGTTTTATATATAGATTTATGTCAACTGGAACAATAGAAGAAAAAATTATACAACGGCAGTTATCGAAGGAGGCATTGCAGGATATTGTTGATGATAAGGAACAGGTACCCACTTACTCACTCACTTACTCACTCACTCACTCACTCACTCACATACTCACTCATTCACTCACTCACTCACTTACTCACTCACTCACTCCTCCAGGTCAATGTGTTTTCAACGACGGAGTTGCGCCAGCTGTTTATCTACCGCAATGACACCAAGTCAGACACCCACGACACGTTGCGTTGCAAACGATGTAGTTCCGTGAAAGTGCTTGACATTAACCCCGACAGGAACAAAATGACTCCCGACATGGTGTTGAAATGCGAGAATTTTGTATTGGAATTTGGAAATTGGTTAAAAGAAATGGCAACGGGTATCGGGAAAGAGTTCCCACTTGATGACTTCAACTCGTTGCTTGCGGAACTCAAAGAAGGGAAAACCTTAGTCCGTTTACCGTTATTCAGTCGGAAGTTGAGGTTATTAGCCGAAGGAATTGATGATGAACAGCGCACGGCGCCACCTGAAACAGCTCTTTTACCTAGTAATTGTTCCGTGCAAAATTCGTTTTTAATCCGTTGGGATGCGTTTATACAGGATAATATAGCAAAGGAGAAAGCAGCAGCAAAAGCTTTGGCTATCGCAAAATCACAAACACCTAATGAAGATGCAGGGAATGATGATGCTGAAAGTGATGATGAGTATGTTGAACAAGAAGGTACGCACTTACTTACTCACTCACTCTTATTCACTCACTCACTCTTATGCACTCACTTACTCACTCGCTTACTCACTTACTTACTCATCAAGGTTGTCCGGATGAAACCGACTTCAACAACTGGTCGCATCACTGCAGCACGGGCAGCATTGACGACAACACCATGAAGCGCGCGATGGCAGACGACGACGCGATCTCTTTCATCTTCGGTTTACATATTAATTGGACAATTTTAAGTGAAAAAGTTGAGCGTGAAAAAGTGATGGTTGAAGCCAAGAAAGAGGAAGACGCCAGGGCACTGCGTGAGTTGAATGAAAAAAGACAACGTGAAAGAGAGAAGAAAAAGGTTGTGAATGAGAAAGCATTGTGTAGTGAACCAGAGAATGAGTGTGTTGTTGCAGCTGCGCCTGTTGCTAGTGTTGTTGCAGCTGCGCCTGTTGCTAGTGTTACCTCCTCATGCAATGTTGAACAGGTTAGTGATGAGCAAGTGCAAGTCAAACCCAAGAAATCGCGCTTACAGTCATTGTCGTCGTCATCATCCTCTTCTGTAAGTAGTAAAAGTGAAAGATCTCATGTAACGGCTAAGAATGACCGTTATAATACCGGTGAGTCGGTGTTGGAAATGGTGTCTGTCCCAAAAAAGAAGCGAGTAATACTTGATGATGATGACGATGATGATGATATTAACGATGATGTAGTCGTTGATGCGGTACTTACAAAAGTAGTAGAAGAGCGACAACCACTTAGTGAGATAAGCACGAATATCACGCCACATAGCGGCAGTAATACCATGGAAGCAGAGTCAACGGACACCAGCAAACCGCAGACATTTAGTCAGGAGGAGCCAGTGTGGGAGTGCCATATATGCACCTACATGAATGACGAAAACGATCCGTTGGCATGCGGCATGTGCAACGCAACACGGAAACGTAAGCCATTAGTAAGAGCAAAAAAACAAAAAGTTCTGGCATAACCGAGGCGACTCTACGCACTTAACCAAGGCGACTCTACGCACTTACGCGCATAGATATACAATACTCATATTTGTAGATAAGAAATGTACATCTTTTTTGAAATCCCTCCTACCGGTACCTTTTCCTGCCTGTGCTGAGATCAGTCGAACTAACAGTGTTACGCACTGTTGAAAAGCCATGATTAATGCGGTATTCCTATTGTTTTCATTGATTATTTCGCTGCCAATATGCCATTTACTGCGTCTATCGACACCACTACGAATGTCTATGCAGAATAATGAACAGGATCGATTAGATAAATTGAATTTAGAAAAAAATTGGAAATATGGTTATTCACTTGTTCACTTCTCCGCTTACTCGTTTTATTACCTTTCAACATACTTGCTGTCTACATATTCGCTTGCTCTCGCTTACTTATTCGCTTAATTAGGCTTACAGACGCACAAAGTGCTATTCGAGGGTGTTAATACCATAAGAAAAATTCGATTTAATGATAAGTATCTCGCCTTCGGCGATATCATTGGTCGTGTTTGTGTGCTTTCATTAGCGAATAATGAGATTCAATACAAATTCGGGGAACATAAAGGAGAGTTGTCAAGTTTAGATATAAGTGACGACTATGTTGTGAGTGGGGGTGTTGATGGTAAAGTTGTTATATATAAATTGAATGATAATATTAGTCCGAATAACGGACTGAATCAAGGTATTCACTCACTCAAGACTTGCACACTCACTTACTCACTCACTCACTAAATAAAGCTGAAAAAGTATTAAAATTATATCAAAAAGCAGTTGTTGGTGTTAAGTTTGACTCCCGCTTGAATGTAATTCTCACCGCAAGTGCAGAAGGAAAAGTTGTTGCACTGAAGTGTAATGGCGTAGTTAAGTATTCAATAGACACACTTAACGGTACTCCTCTCTCACTCTCTCACTCTCTCACTTACTCTTGCATATACTCATTTGTTTTCCTCTTAGGTAATCCCGTTTGTCTTGATAACTATGGCAATTACTTTGCAGTAGGGCTCAGTGATGGGCGAGTACTATTTTTTGATAGTATTAAAGGTCAGAAAATCTTGGAATTTCAAGCTCATACAACAGTGTGCAGAGCCATACATTTTTATTCCGATTCGGTGTTATTTACCGGATCTAATGATGGAGAGGTATGTCCCACTCACTCACCTACTCACTCACCTACTCACTCACCTACTCACTCACCTACTGACTGCTTCTACAGGTAATACGCTGGGATATAAGTGGTAATGATGATAGTCTTGATACACCGGCAACAGTTACGAAACAAAATAGCGCAGACACTAAAAGTGACATCATACTTGGCAGTAACAGCACGGTTTATCGACCAACTAGATTTTTAGATTACTACTTTATGGATGCAATAAACTTGGTACACTCACTCGCCTACTTCCTCACTCACTCACCTACTTACTCACTCACTCGCCTACTTACTCACTCACTCGCCTACTTACTCACTCACTCATTCACGTGCTTGTAGATGTCTTCCGAAGCGCCAACTGTTAAGAGTAACAGTATTCCAGTGAAAATAAGTCCCGAATTATCAGTAAAAGACGAGAATAATCAGTCCAAAACGAAGAAAGTTTACAAAAGCGGAAGCCTGAAGTCGCCTGTAGTAGGCTTGCAAGGTGATGATAAGAAAATAGTATGTGCCTATGAGTCAGGTATTCTCTCACACACTCACTCACTAGCTCACACTTACCTCTGTACTCACTCAGGCACCATAACTGTATGGGATATAGTCAGCGGCAGTTGGGATTTTGACATTAAGGGTCGCAATACACTGATAAGTTCCCTACAATACGATGATAAGAAAATTATTAGTGATGGCACCAGTAGCCTCATAGTATCTCACGACTTTAGCAGCCCCGATGGGGAGGCTAACTTGAAGCTAGACGTGTCGAACGTGGATGACGAGATCCCCGGAGCCACAGGTTAGTAGCTAAGGTGAATATATATCATGAAAATAATGTACAATTAAACAAATATACATGTATCTTGGTGCTGCGCGCAACTTCCTAACGTCCCGCGGCGGTTACAGCAATTCTGAGTTCTCTTTTTTCAATTTTCCGTCTTTAGAAAGCACTCGTATAAGTAGACCAGAGAAGAATATAACCGATCCAATGAGGTGTTGATTTGTTAGATTGTTCCGTTCAGGAAACAATTCAAACGACAATGCAAGGGTTAAGGCCTTACGTGCTGTGTTGCATATACCGTTAACTAAGGAACCATAGTGATGAGTGATAGCCGTTGAGAAAATCGCACCCAAATAACCAAATGAACAGAACGATATTAATGAGAACAACGTGTAAAATGAACCTTGCGTAAATAAATAAAGCATGCCCTAGATAAGTGAGTGAGTGAGTGAGTAGGTGAGTGAGTGAGTGAGTGAGTGAGTGAGTGAGTGAGTAAGAAAGGTGATAATTTTACCTGTATGAACTCCCCTGTAACAATAGAAAAGAGTAACGACAATACTGCGCTACCAAAGTATTGTATGTACAATAACTCCTCCACTGATGCACCGTACTTACTCATTACATGCTCTTGCACCGTGGGAATAGATGCACTGGCAATCATGGAGCAGGTAACAAAAAATATACCAGAACCTGTTCCACTTGGTGAGTCGCTATAATCACTAGTGATGAAAACATACAAACCGATGACCAATAATAGCACCACTAGTAGTGAATGAGTGAGTAAGTGAGTGGGTGAGTAAGTGCATGTGTAAATACCTATATAATCCCTTTTTGGATATTGTTTTTTGAACCAAACAATGCCAATTATCATTATAACTACAGGATTTGCTGATTTAAATAAAACTTTGGCGGGGTAATTAATTCGCGTCATCGATAGATTCGATAGTCCCTAAGTACATGAGATAGTTATAAAAGAGAATTGATTGAATGATGAAAAGAACGATCAATACCTGAGTTAAAACCTTCAATACTATCAATAATGAATGATAATATATGCTGACCTTGGATGATGCATCCCCCATTGTTATAGAATTCCTAATTTTATGCCAAAATGAAACAGTTCCATTAAAAGTTGGTAAGATAGTGCTAGTGGCACCATTAAGCATCTTGCCATCAGGAGAACCTCTATTAATACTTAGAACATTGATATTATATGCTTTCAATACATACGCAACAATAGTACATCCGAAAAAATGCAAAAATGTGCTAAACATTGCTAATTTCCTTTGAAAAAATGAATAAATAACAAGTTCTTGGTAGTATCCGTATAAGCACATGAAGACGAACAAACCGAGCAATAGAAAGACCAAGTGCATAGTGCTACCGCTTCCAGACGCATGCACACTTGTTACACCTTTACTCGGCTGGATGATTCGAGGCATTTCTCCTAAGGACACAATAGCGCTACAACAGTGTCATATAAAGGAGTCATTGGTCCTTTTTCATACTTTCAATTTGCAAAAATTTGGAAATTTTGAATAAGCGGTACCTGTATGACGCGGTGCTTCTAAGAAAGTTCTATTAAGTATGTAGGTTTCTTGGTGTAAATCTAACATCTAACCTAACAGCTGCTCATCTATTAAAATTTTAATCTCACTCCGAGTCGGAGGTTGTGCAGTCACCGGTGCTGAAATTTCCAGAACAGGAACCAAGAATTATCCAAGTTAGTCACAACTAACTGGTAGTGATGGTGATCTAGCATAGAGGTACTACAGTCTATTGTTACACATGGCAAAACCATTGGCATTGATAATAGGCGCGGGGCCAGGAATCTCATTTTCATTTGGTAAGAAGTTATATGAAAACGGTTATCATGTTTGTTTTGCATCCAGATCAATAGAAAAATTAGATGCACTATCTTCTTCGATTCAAGCAGATAACATTGCTGTTGATTGTTCATCCAATGAGTCAATAATCGATTTATTTAATTCATTTGATGCGAAATATAACAATACAGCACCATCAGTTGTATTGTATACTGCTAGTGCTGGTTTTGCATTCACAGGTGAATGTGGAACACTTGATTATAGAAATGCAATAACTGCTGTTCAAACATCAGCAATAGGTGCATTTACTACATGTCAAGAAGCAGGACGACGAATGTTGCCACTAAAGAAGGGTTGTATATTTCTAAGTGGAGCAACAGCTGGAATAAAAGGATATCCCAAACGTTCTATATTCGCAATGGGTAAATTTGCTTTACGAGGTCTAGCACAAAGTATGTACAAAGAATTATCCCCATCTGGTATTCATGTATGCCATTTTGTAATTGATGGTGCTGTTAGACCATGGCCCAATGAAACAATTGAATCATTACCACCAGATACATTCACTGCTGATGCTATTGCCGAAAGTTATATATCTGTATTAAAGCAACCAGCTGCTGCATGGTCCTGGGAAATTGAATTACGTAGTAAAGATGAAAAGTTTTAAATGTTTATAATTTGTATTGTATAAGAGAAGTTAATTTTCAAGCAGGGTCCGGCCCGAGGACCGCCTTTCATTCAAAGGCCGGTTTTTGAAAGCCTTGCAAGGCTTGCATCCACATCGCTTAGGTAGATAGCGTTACCCCTCCCACTAAGGTTTCCGAGCTTCTCATTCATCAAAAGCTTTGATATGGAGACTAGTAAGCGTAAAGTTGCCTACTTTTATGATTCTGAAGTTGGAAATTACCACTATGGTCAAGGTAATCAACACTCACTCAATCATAAGTTACTGCACTCACTCATATTTACTTATTTTCTAATTAACCTGTTCATTTATTCATTAATGCATGAAATCAATCACTTACCTATTTATTATTATCTAGGTCATCCTATGAAACCACACCGTGTTCGTATAACACATAATCTTGTTGTTAATTATGAATTAACCAATAAAATGGAAATATATAAACCAAAAATGGTTACAGCGAATGAATTAACCAGGTTCCTTTACTCCTCTATCTACTTAATTCTTCAATTACTCACTATATTCGACTTTTAGATTTCATTCCGATGATTATATTAACTTTTTAAGAATGATTACACCAGATAATATGGGTGAATATGTCCGACAATTACAACGATTTAATGTCGGTGAAGATTGTCCAGTTTTTGATGGATTATTTGAATATTGTCAGATTTATACATCTGGATCTATTGGTGGGGCAGTAAGATTAAATGAAAATCTGTCAGATATTGTTATCAATTGGGCTGGAGGTACTTACTCATTCAATTAAATCACACCTACTATACATGGCTTACTCATTCACTCATTATTTAGGTCTTCATCATGCTAAAAAATCAGAAGCATCTGGATTTTGTTATGTAAATGACTGTGTTTTAGCTATATTAGAATTATTGAAAGTCCATCAAAGAGTATTATATATTGATATTGATGTACTCACTCACTCATTTACTCACTCATTCATTCATTTACTTACTCACTCACTCACTCAGATTCATCATGGTGATGGTGTTGAAGAAGCATTTTATACTACCAACAGAGTAATGACAGCATCATTTCATAAATTTGGTGAATATTTCCCAGGAACTGGTGATGTGAAGGACAAAGGTTACCAAAAAGGTGACGGTTACTCCATCAACTGTCCGTTACACGAAGGTATGGATGATGATTCATTTAAATCAATTTTCCGTCCAATTATATCTAAAATTATGGAGAAATTTCAACCTGGTGCTGTTGTATTACAATGTGGTGCTGACTCTCTTTCTGGTGATCGTTTAGGATGTTTTAACCTCTCACTTCGTGGACATGCTGATTGTGTCAGTTTTGTGAAATCATTCAATGTACCGTTACTTGTATTAGGAGGTGGTGGTTACACCTTACGTAATGTTCCTAGATGTTGGGCATATGAAACTTCAGTATTACTAGATACTCAAATCAAGGATGCTATACCTGCCAACGACTATATTGAATATTTTGCACCAGATTACAAGTTACATTTACCTGTTAGTAATATGGAAAATTTAAATAATAGCAAGTATTTAGATGACGTAAAGTCCCAATTATTGCGTATTTTAGATGGGGTAGAAATTGCACCATCTGTTCAATTACATACTGGACAAGCAGGTACTACACAAATTCCTGGTAGCTTACATGTTGGTGTTAGTAAATCAGCAAAAGAAGAAGAAGCAATGAGTGTGGATGCACACCCTGACAAGCGTTACGATGAATCTGGTGGACGAGCAGAACATAAAAGTGAGATGTATGATATTAAGAATCGAATGGACGTTGCGTAAAGTGTAATATAAACAACTATAAACTAATTTATCTTGATTACTTTACACTCTAACGTGGCTATGTCACACAATACAATCTCACCAGTCAACTTGAACGATGGTACACATATAATTCGGCATGAATTATTACCAATTGTAACATTTTTTGTGGCAAATTTTTTTGTATTTCCAGCATAAAGAACGTGTGGTACACCACCTGGATGGATGATAAACGGATCAAAATCCTAATAAAAGTAAGTAAGTAAGTGAGTGAGTGAGAGAGTGGGATATGGAGAGGTACCTTGTATGGATAGCAAGGTAATGTATCAGGTGCAGTAGGACATAAATGACCCCATTTCAGTGTTGATTCTAATATTTTTATTTCTCTATTTGATGCATCATCGTCAGTATCCATGGCATTTGGATATGTAACTTGACGATCAATATCTTGTACTGCCTGACCAGCATGACCAAGAAATAACTTGTTATCTAGTACAACATCGTATGGATTTGTTACTAATTTTAAGGTATTGAATCTTGAACAATGAGTGAATAAACATGGATGTAATGGTTGTTGTGGTAATAAATGGTTTGCTGGGTCGCTATTTCCAGGCATGATGTCAATGGAACAAGAGCCAAGTGTTTGAGCTAATACACAATCAAACTGCTTCATTGGTGCAACAATTTCACTTTGTATTTTTGCTGCTTTGTCGGTTTTTGTACTTATTGATGATGTATTCGACTCACTTGTGCTTACACCAACGGAGTTACCGGCTATGATTACATGTGCAATTGATGACGCTAATTGTTTCTCTTCCTCGCCACCAATACGTCCCGCTATAAAATCCATGACTAATTGAGTGCCTGATTGAGTGAGTAAGAAATTGGGGTGCTGTTGTTATTGGGATTAACAATAAGTACCTAATATTGTTGACTCATCTGTTAAATTGCCAACTTCTAATCCAGATAAGAACGCTACATACTTACTCTTATCGCTGGTTTCCACTTGATTACTGTGCAATGCAGTTGGTGTGTTCGCTGCTGCTTCACCAAAATACAAGACGTCATTGACATCAAACTCGCCGTTTGTATTCAATTTTCCGTTCAAAGCAACTACGATACCAGTGACTAATGTTGTTTTAATATCTAGTATATTACCACTCAATTTAACACGGCCTAATTGAAATGATTGAGTGTACAAGTATTAGATAAATGAGTAAATTCAATACCTGATTCATCTTCAAGAAACAGAATATCTGCTTCTGATGATATGTTTAATTGTATTCTGTTAGGAGAATTGCCCATGATTCCATTATGTTCTTTAAATTCATCTAATACGGAACTACGTTCTAACATTTCCTTATATATTGTACCTATTTAATTATTGAATGAGTAAAAGTAGAAGATTATAGCTGTATTGAGAAATTTGTATACCGATTAATACACATGATTGAAAGCTTTCACTGTCATTTGCATCAGCTAATGCTTCACTGTCAATAATCTTGGATAATATCGTTATTTCACCTTGAAAGTAAGTTAAGAATATGAGTGAGAAAATTAAGAAGAGCAAATAATATTATTACCCCATTTATTCTTCGCTTGTCCAGTTAAATACTCGCGTGTATTCTGTAAACGTATGGTGTATAGCGAACAATATTGAGCGGCATAATTCTTATTCGTAACATGAAATTTCCCTGGTCTCTCTATGCTTAGACCTAGAAAGAAAAAGAGAAGAATAAGAGAGATAAGTGAGGTCAGTGATATATAACACTGGAGTGAATAAGCATCAGACCTGAACGAAACATTGCAGCTAGTAAAATATTACTTTTTAAATTTTTTTTGAAATCGCCAGGGATTACACACTCCTGAAGGATAGGCCGTAAGTCAAAAAGAACATTGGAAGAAGCTTTAAAATATTACGGACTAATGCGAGAATGAAAGTGCAATGTAGCACTCCGTTTTCTTCCCTCATTCCAATATCCATATAGTATTAAACAAAGTGACGCAAGAATCTGACGGTACCAATTTTAAAAAATAAAAATATCGCGAAAAAAATCAAATATTTTCCAAGGAAGACCTTGTCTGTGCGCTTGTAGGTGGACTGCAGTCCCGTTTGGCATTACAGTATAACATATGCATTAAAAGATATGAAAAAACGTATAGTACTGAGTTCTGATGAAGAAAATGAAGACGAAAAACGAGATTCGGAGGAAGAGTGGGAAGGCGATGATGAGGAAGTGGTTGCTAGTGCGGACAGTGCTATTCCTGCACACTGTAAAGGAACAGACTTTTACATAATATCTCAGCAGATTGCTGATGATGAATGCTTAGAGTATTGTGTATCGTTTGCTGCGAAAAATGGAGGTCCTAGAATAGAATTATGGCACAGTGAGGCATATGTCCGTGAGCATTGGTTGCCTTTATTAAAAGCATGGAATAAGCAACAAAGTGCTAATGATAGTGGTAGACGTGGACGGTCACAAAGAAGTGCTGCCAGTAAAGCGAAACAAATAATGAAGCAAAGTAATGATGATGATGAGGAAGAGGATGAGGAAGATGATATAGACAATGACATAAAGAAGAAATCAAAAGTAAAACTGAAGAAAACAAAGAAATCTAATAACCACGATGATGATGACGACGATGATGATGACTTTGGTCAGAGCGACGAAGATGGTAGTGAATATAGTGAAGAAGAAAATGACAAGAAGAAGCGTAGTGCAAGTAAACACAATAATGATGATGACGATGACGATGAGATAGTGGTGAGTAAATCTAAGAAGCGAAAGTCGATTGTTATCATTGATGACGATAATAATGAAAATGATGTCAAAAAATCCAACCGTAAAAAAAGTGAAACCCCGTCTCAATCCAGCAGTAAATCATTTCAAAGTCGCAGTTCATCGGGAAGATCTCAATTATTAAACAGTAAACAGGAGCAAAAGCGGTTAGATGCGATGGAAGAGCTGCGACTTATCAAATTGAAAGGATTGTCCGCATTGTCATCTAGTGATGAAAGTGAGTATGAATATAGTAATGATGAGTCCGAATCCCGTGTCGAAACATCACCTCGTGTCAGTAAACCTAAACCACGTGCAACATTATCACCATATAAAGATGATTTTTTTGATAAAAAAACACCTAAAAGTTCAATAAAACGTGTAACACCCAAAGGATTAGGATTACCACGTCCGTTATCACCTCAACCCGTTTATGAAGAAGAGGATGAAAGTGATATTGATAATTTTATACTAAATTCAGATGAGGAACGTGAAGAAGAAGAGCAAAGATTAGCTGCGTTAGAAGCTAAACGTGAGAAAGAAAAAAGGAAAAAGAAAAAAATGAAATTAGAAAAAGAAAAAGCTAAAAAAGCACTTCAATCACAGCATGCGGATTCAGATGAGGAGGAGGATGACGTGGGTTTGCAGAGTAGAACCAAGTCAGCGAAAAAACGGCGGCGAAGTATAATTGTTGATGATGAAGAAGAGGAGGAAGAAGAGGAGGAAGAAGAAGAAGAGGAGGAGGATGAGGACGAGGACGAGGAGGATGAGGAGGACGATGACGATGACGATGATGACGACTTGGAGGATGGTCCGTTGACGTACTTACAAGTAGACCTCATGCACGATGAAAGACGAGAGTCTATGGAGTTCACTCTACGCAAATCATACACGAAGCAAGAAGCAATGAAAATATACATTGAGATGCTAGCTCGCACGCATTTAGATCCGGACTTCATTGCCTCGTTAGTGCGTGATCCACAGTCCCCAAGTAGTGTAAAGTATAGCACCGCATCACGACAATTAGAAAATGTAATATGTACAAGTAGAGAAAGTTTACTCGGTAGTGGTGCATGGAACAAAGAATTTGTTTCTGAACTACAAGCCAGACCATTTTATATGATGAATAAAATTAACCCCGAACAAGCCCAGTGCGAGAGATGTCTTGCATGCAATCGAAAGAATCATCACTTAAATTGCAAGGCATATTTATGCGGATCGCGGTACGATGCCAAACGGGCCTGGACTGGTAGTAGGTGGGATAGAGAAATCCCGTCGCATGTATTTATTGAAACCGATAGAACTACCAATTTACAAGTAAGTAACACGCAAAATAATCGTTTATCGCAGCAAACGCCATCATCTGGTGTTATAGAGTTATCTGATGACGAGGAGGACGACAACGAAGAGGAAGGAGAGGATGATGAGGAGAAGGTTGTCGATAAAGAGGCGGAAGGTGATGCCAATAAGTTGAAATATTGGTTTCATAAATATAAATGGCCTCATGATTTATTGAAGGAGAAAGAAACAAAATGGGAGTTAGGCAGTCGCTGCTTCTCTCGCAGTCAACTGTACCACAATCTCATGCATTATAAGTTTCATTTACTGCTGAAAGTAAAGAAGAAATTGTTACGTTATGACAAGAATGTAGACGCTATGTGTAACGATATTGCCTTTATATCCCAGGAAACAGATAGATATAATAAATTGCTGGAAGAAACACAAAAAGGTTATGGAGGTAATGAGCATCGCGGATACAAGGATTTGTGGAATGATGACGATGACGACCCTGTTCTTGAAGCCATTGACTCGTCACGACCAAGCAATGTTATGACCCAATCAAGCGGTGGTAATAGCTTGTTGAGATGGTTAGGTCGTAATAGTAACAGCAATAATCAACGGGACGAGATTGTTGATGATTGAGACAGAATTTTTACAAATGTACTTCTTTATACACTAATCAATTCTATTCTGTTATATCAGCTGCTGTAACTTACTTGATATTGACATCGTAAACCAGCAAAACCACTGAAACATTCACATTTCCCTTGACCATAATTACATAAACCTCGGCCAGAACAGTCTCTGCCAGCTTCATTACCATAACCTTTCATTACATCAGCACCTGATGGGCATTCTATATCACTACAATCTATTCCTGTGAGTGAATGAGTAAGGATATGATTACTTAAGCTAGTAATAATTAAAATCTACCTCTGTAACCATGATCACAGACACATCCAAATATCTTATTCGCATCCCAAGGCGTATCATACACTCTTCCAGCTTCATCTGCTAATTGTTGTTGAGATAAACAAACACCACGATTATTACAATCGTTCAAACATTTTAGCTTCTCACAAGCTAAGCCTTCATAATTTGAATAACACATACAAGACCCAGATCCTCTGTCACACATTCCTTTATTACTACATTCGGCCATTGGATGAATATCATTAGCTTTTGTTAACTTATCTGACACCCAAGCATATCCTTTAGGACAAGTATATAATGAACAATCTGCACCTGTATATGCAACTTGGTGGTCTATTCCTGTAGTAATCATTAATAAGTAATATAAAAAAGAACAAAGAACGAGGCAAAGATAAATAGTGATAAATAAGTGAGAGGGAAACCTTTAAAGCATTCACATCGATCATAAGCGTTACAAATCCCACGGTTTGTACAATCATTTGGACAATAGCCAGCGACAATAATGAAGAGCACCAATAGTAACAAGGCGCGTGACGACAGCCACCATGAAGGTATCATTCTCGAATTCGTTGTTGCAATTCGTTGTGCAAATTTTCCAAAATGCGTTATGGTACCGGTGTATATACCAAAAAGGAATGATTCTTATAGTTATAGTGAATCCTACATATTCTAATAGTATCATTGAGGAAGATAGTGTATTAAATACAGTAATAAAAATTCCATACAACTCAAAATTTTACATGGGATCACCAAAACGTAGGTCAACTTCAATAACAGGAATAGTATCACCGTCATCATTCCAAGACTCCATGCTGCTTCGTCTGTTATCAAATGAATTATGTCGTGGTATTATGGATTCAATATTGTTAATATCATTTTTTAAATTATTAAAATTTTGATTTTTAACTATATTGCTGTGTGTTAGTTGATTTGGAGTGTATGGTTCACTCTCTTGATTGTACTGTTGCTTCTCTTCTTGATATTGATGGTTCATTGCATTGAATACTGTTTTTTTATTTTTATTATTTGCACCAGTACTTATATGAAATCCTGATATTTTCTTTGTATTTTTACTTGATGGATCAGCTTGGGTAAATAAATGTGGTGAATGAATATTCCTTCGCAAGCTAAGATTATAGTCACTTGGTGGCGTCGTTATTCTGCGCTGGATCTCACTAATAGTAGGACGATCTAAAGTACTGTTATTATTGCTAGTAGATTTAGATTTGTTGGTGGTATTACTCACTGAAGTCGCACTAGGATATGGTAATGAATAAGCTGACGAAATGGATTGATTCATTTGTTTCACTGCTGTTGCTGATGTATAATGTGACAATTGAACCGTCAACAATGCGATTTTACCCCTTAAATCAGTATTGGATAGTACTATGAAGTAAAAACGTAAGTAAGTAAGTAAGTAAAAATGAAAGGAAGTAAGTAAATAAGAAAATAAGTGAGAAAGAGTTAAAAAGTGAATACTTACCTACTTCATCATGTTTTGTTTTTAAATCATTGCAAATGTTTTCAAGATGAGCAATTTTTGTTATTAATTCATTATTTTTCAATTTTAATTCTTTATTCTCATTTTCTAATAATTTTATATCTTTTGATGGTGATACAGCCGTCGCATTCCTCGTCATATGATTATTACTATTGACATTATTTTGGCTCGTCGCATTATTCACTGGTTCAAATGCATTACTATTATCAGTATATGTGCTATTAGAATTTGCTGAAGCCAGTAATAATGAATTAAACAAGTTATTCATTGCAGTTGGAGATGAGTTAATTAAGTTATTCGTTGATTTAAACTTACTTAATTTACTTTTTTCTTCAATCTTGACAGTAGCAACTGGTGCAGTAACAACTGGTATAATTGTCTCTTCTGGTACCTGTGATTGAAAAAGTAAAAAAGGGAAGAAAAAAATATACTATCATTAAGTAAGTAAACCTTTGTTTCATTAAATAATGTTTCATTATTCCGAATCCCGCCGCCACTTTGAGTATTACGAAGACGCTTTAGCACCTCAACGGCGTTAAATGGTGACTCCATATTTCCTTTTTTCTTATCTTAAAAATCCTTGTCAAGGTTTCCAAGGTCCGGCGGCCCGATCCTGCACTTCTTCAGTCAGATCAAATATGATGCATGTATTGATAGTGGTGAACTTCTATCATCACACTAATCAATACTTATTCGTTGCAGAGTAATTTTGTCTATTTTTTCGTATCATCACATCACTTTTTCTCTCTTCTTTATCTAATAGAATTAATCTGGCGTGCCAATGGATCATAATGGCATATACATTAAATCCATTTATTTCATTGTTGAGTCAAGATATTTCCAAGGCCGGTTTAGTTCTAGGAAATCCTTGGACGCCCTCCCTTAGTTCAACCAGTTGAAGGTACTGGTTTTTGAACGTTTAAGTCAGAGTAAAGCTCAGACTTTCTACGCCAAAGATACTATAAACTACTAATTAGGGATTTCTTTCTCGATTATATATATCGCGTGCTGTTTTTGAATAGAACAGCAGTAAAACTAAATAACGTACGTGTTGTTGCAGGATTTGTTTTAAAGTTAAAATATGTCATCATTACAGGTTCTTCCTCATTGCTTTATATTAATAATATAACATTATATTCCAATAATTTCCGATCATCTGTTCTAATGTTACTTTTACGTCTAGATTTTACACCATACGCCACCAGCTGATCATGAAGTAGATCGAAGTATCCTTAAATCAATGAATATCGATCACGTCAAGAGTCAAAATTTTAAGAATTGTATCACACTCGAGAAAATGGAAGGATCGATGCAAAAGCTAGAAATTTCTCCTCAAACTTGCTCGACTAGTTACCAAGGTGATGATGAATTCAAAACAACTGGTATCGACATTGACTTAATTGAGCCCGGAAGTCCTCGTTATATTGAGAATGCACTATGTCGTATCATTGCCGATAAAGGAAAATTAAATCCAAATCAAATGAAGTTTAAGTGTGTCCTGGGAAAAGGTAGTTTCGGAGTTGTTATTGGTGCGAATTACATTAACGATAACACTAGTTATCCTTGTGCTTTGAAGGTATTATCTAAAGTGAAAGTAGCGGAGAACAACAGTTTAAAGCAGGTTCTTTCTGAGAGAAATATATTGGCAATGATGGCAAGTCCATTTATCGTTTCATACGTCGCCTCATATCAAACTCCACATCAACTAGTCCTTGTGACTGAGGAATTGAATTATGATGATTTACTATCCGTTATTTATCACACCAGTGCCTACGACGATGGTTTATCTATGCCGTTAGCTACTTTCTACACAGCATCACTTGTATTAGCATTGAGTCATATACATTCTCATGGGGTAGTGTATAGAGATCTAAAACCTGAAAACATTATGCTCAGAAGTAACGGCTACATTAAAGTCATCGATTTCGGCTTAGCCAAGAAAGTGCCTTACACGAAAGTTGTTGGAGATGATACGACAGTTTGCCACCAGACTTACACTCTATGTGGTACTCCTGAGTACTTGGCACCTGAGATTATCTGTAACCTAGGCTATGACCGAGGTGTGGACATCTGGTCCCTCGGTGTCCTGTTGTATGAAATGATCATGCAAACTACACCATTTGTCGTAGATAATGCAGATGATAATTTGGAGGAGAATATCACTTCCATATTTACCAACATTGCTATGGTGAAGCGTATTGGTATCCAATTCCCTGATAAATGGAAAAAATCAGTAAGCAACGCAACTTCCTCCTTGGTGACGGAGCTACTTCAGGGACATAAAGAGAATCGTCTCGGTTATGCCGATGGTGTCGAAACAATACTAGCACATCCCGTATTCAGTGGTTTTGATGTACAGTCATTAAAGAATTGTACCATGGTGCCAGAGTATCTTCCTAAGATGCTGCATGTACCCGACTATGAAAGTTTAAAGCATCTTCCAAATATTCGAGCGTACAGAGGAGATCAAGGTATCTTCAAGGGATTTTAGTTAGTATATGGGCACCTACAAGTTTTACAAATGTTCTTTAGTCAGATTTAGTTAGATTTAGTCAGATTTAGTTAATTTTATATATCAGTTTAGCAGTAAGATTAGTTTAGCAAGTAATTAGATGGTAGTCATGTTATAGCAGATCTAGTTTATTTTAGTTTTTCGCAGTGTGTTTGTGTGTGTGTTTGTGTGTGTGTTGCGTGTGTGTGTGTGCGTGTGTGTGCGTGTGTGCGTGTGTGTGTGTGTGTACGATTGAGTACACTCTTCAGTAGGTAATTAGGCATTTGTAATGTAATTATTTAGAAAGTATTTATCGTTGATTGGCTATTACTTTTGTTTACGTTGGATACCTAGATTTAATATCTACTTAAACTGTTTAGTAATTATTAATGTGATGCTTTCCATATAAGTCGAAAGTTATGGTGTCGAAACTATGACCGGTATTAACTGTCGGTCTTAGACTAGACCAATACAATACGTGAATTAGTAGTGGCAGAACACTATTATTTGGCTAGTTTTACTAGCTTTATGCAGATAGTAAGACCACCACAATTGTTAAGAAGTTCCGGAACTTAGATATGGTCAGCTCGAATTTCATTCGCAATTACAGTGAGAGCAAACCACATCAGTCGCGAACATATTTCGTGACACTATACACACGATGATGGAATATGTCAAAGCATTCTTCTCTTTGAATGAAGATGTAATAAGCAGTAATGAGCGGGAACTAAGCACTTTCTATTACTATTATGATGATGAAGCGATCACAAATAAATCACTAGATGGATTTGGTATTTTAATTGGATATTTTATTGGCATTGTATTTTGTTGTTATGTTCTAGATGTGTCTGGAATCTTTGATCCATTTGTAAAACGATTGGGTGATAGAGCTTATAGATCACATGAAAGAGATAAAAGATATACTAATGCATTAGAATCTAAAATATCAAGTGAAGATTTAGCAGGGAAATCACCTGGTTCTAAGAATCGCCATTCATTGGATGCGAAGGAAAGAGAGGAATTATCTCATGCTATTGATAATGAAGTGGATAATACATTACAACAGAAGGAAAAACAAGAAGAAAAAAGTTGTCTCGAAAAATGTTTTGCTAGTTGTTGCTGTTGTTATTACTGTATGAAGCGTCTATTGTGGATTCCAGATGAAAATTATTCTGCTGAATTTTTTGCCAAATTGCTTACTCGCCCTGTATATTACGGATGCCAGGATGATATGATTAAAGATGGTATGATATTGTCCAAGGGATGTTGTACACCAGAAGTTTCCCTTCCTCTTGGTTGTTTTGAAGATTTTATCTTCTATTTCATTAATAATTCCGTTATATTTAGTATGTTTTTGGCAACTAGAGGTAACTCACTCACTTACCAACTCACTCACGAACCATCTTACTCGCTTACTTAAACTCAGGACATCCATATACCCGTCGCGCGCGTCGCACATGTTTTATGTTACAGAATGCAATTGCATTTTTCCTATCTGTGCTTCTTGTGAGTTTAGACCTTGGGCCTAAAACTGCAGTGATATTAAATGTTCTGGTGATTACTCCAATCACCCTGAGTGTCAACTCTTTCTTTTACTACATAAACTGTCCATGTCTACAAGGCAAAGACACATGTTGTAACAAATTTTGGATCAATTTCTCTCGTATGATATCTTATCCAATAGCTTGGGTAGGTATCGGTGTGCTTTTTGCTGCAAGTTGTTTCTTCAAGGATCGAGTCGATCCATACGGTAAGCACAGTCTTGCCAAGTTTGTATATTCGTGTCACGTTGTTTCAACATTTGCGAATACACTTTATATCTTTTTATTATATTTTACTGGAAGAGAATATTTCCGTCTTTCATTGTGTGGTTTACCAGTGCTTCACATAGGTCGCTGGTTTTATGAGTTTGCCATGGCTGATGGTATGTTTATTCGTGATCCTAAAAACAAGAAAGATAATATTTACACATCAGATATCCTAGTGTATCGCAGTTATGGTCTGTGCAAGTGCATTGAATTTGAGTACTTTTGTCCAAGATACAAGTCCTCGTTCAGGGGAAAGCATGAAGCATTGCAGAAGACAGATGACGATGTTCCGTTGGATGAGGATGCAGAGGATTTCTTTCATAAAAAGCATGCTTGGAACTTTTCCCAGATTTTATTTATCTCGTTTTTTGGTAGAGGAACGAAGAATTTGGTTAATAAAGAGGTAATTGAAGAAGCCGATCGACAATTAAAATTGGAAGAAAACACCGAGAAACAACAAGTAGATACCGATGCAAATGGAGGCAACAGTGTAGGTGCTGCATTAGAAATTGATCAAAGTGTTCCTGCAGACGAAGCGGTGCAGAATCAAGTGTAACATTATTTGCGTATTATAATTACATCCTAAAAGTATTTTTTATATAATAAAATTAAGATATTTAATGCAATAACTTGTCGATATGCTCACTGATAACTACTCTTGCTTGGGTCAAAGATGCTGGATCTGTATCGGCATTAGGAGCGTACAAATCATTGCAATGTGCAGTTCCTAGAATAAAAACTGGTACTTCATTCAAATTACTGTTGAATTTAGTGCTATTAGTAACACCTAGTGCGTGCCATGGATCGATTGTTCCTGATGGAAATAAAATGTTAGTGCCTTCAATATGTACTTCACCATATTGCTCATTAATCCACTCAGTTTCAGGATCTTTACTCCACCCATTAAAGGACTCCTTACACATATCACGATAAAAATCAACATTTAAATATTCTTTCCAGGCATAAAATGGTTGATGTGATGAGTCACATGTTTGATAATAGCCAAATTCATTGCATGTTTGATAGGTCCATGGTCGTGCAGCATTTGTCGAGTCTTTACCACTTGCTTGCATATATTCAATAGTATCTTTCCATGAAGCATCAACACATTCTTGACCATAAGCAGCTAAATATAAATCATTTAATTTAGCAAATTTAGTATATGCATCACCATCATCTTTCTTGGTCATAACGTTGCAAACGTCAGTGATATTCATGGTACCACTATGTTCATTGTTATATTGAACTGTGCCTTGTATGTTGCCCATTAAATCAGATAAGAAAATTTTGATATCATTTTCATTTTCCATTTTACTGCAAAGCTTGTAATCTTTTGATAATTGTATGACTTCATCACTATTTAATCCCTTTGAAAGAATTTGTTTGATTTGTTTTGTGGCAGTTTCAATCTCATTGTAACACTCTTGTGAACCAAAATATAATATTGATTTACCAACTACTTCCATATACTCATAAAAATTTAATTTGGCAGTAACTGGTGCTGAACTAGCAATACTTCCATGAGTAACGGAAGGATATTTCAATCGAAACCAGGCTGCTAAATTACCAGGATATGATCCACCAACAGTAATCACCTTACTTTCTTTTGTATTTAAATCAATTTTAATATGATCAATAAGTCGTGCAAGATCAGCTAATGCTTGAGTTGATGATAAATATTTTAATGACTCAGTAGACATATCTTCAGTTGGATATGATTCACCATAAAATCTATGTTCAATATCAACTAATAATGCCTTGTGTTCTTTAGCTAATTCATATATATACATCTTTGATGTTAGACGTGTACATGCTTCAGCTCCTTCACCACCAATAAATACAAATATTGGGTAACCTTTCCCACCCCAATTTTCTTTATTTATCCAATAACGTTGTCCTTCACCAGCCCATTTAACTTGGGATTCAATAGGTGCAAAATTATCAACAACAGCATCAGTAAAACGTAATTCTTCGATACCATCACAACTTGTTTGAACTTTTACACCATTTTCATGATGAAGATGATAATTTATTAATTGATTTTTATTTTCAAGCTTCTTGCGTCCATAACCAAGTCCTGCACTACAAACACCGAATAATACAGTGATAAGTAAGATAAATAGCTTCATTTTGATGACAGAACCGATGGACAAAGGTTTAATTGAGCAAATTTTTTGGGTTTATTTTTCAGATGAAACCCTATCCTCGTGGAGTCGATTTGTTTGTGATATTGTGATATTGAATTGTGATATTGGGGCGTTCGATGATATTTCTTCTTCTTCTTTATGGAGGGTGTATGTATTCGTTAGTTTTTAGTTTGTAAATTGTTTGAATTCTAATTTAAGTCAATAATATCTCCTTCTTCAATTTTTATTGTAAGACCATACCACAAAAAATGATAGACCATTTTTTGGGCCAGGGACCGGTCCTTGGCCCGGCTCAAAAACCCGCTATTTCAAGTACCAATAGTTGTGAATTGTAAAAATTATGTTATGGAATTTCGGCGATGGGGCATGGCTGCAGATGATGTACATTTTTAG
>JACCDO011097992.1_pt1 | contig 40840 bp, 41 predicted proteins | sample 7446101 | NCBI WGS metagenome assembly JACCDO01 (sample SAMN15323440, study PRJNA562643) | freshwater metagenome | isolation source: river surface water | place: USA:Blue River Watershed | collected 2017-08-16 | reverse complement strand
TTCTTGAGGAGCCAGGCGTAGGCCTCGGTCGCTTTAAAGGCATTGTATGGGCCCGCAGTCACCGGGTCACTGAGGTCGAGGGTGGTACCGAGCTGGTGCTCTGAGTAACCTTGATCGGCTGAGAAAGCGTTGGCACCACTGCCGTAGGTTTGCGAGTAGGCACCCTTGAGGCCAGCTTGGGTGTCAAACGAGCGGTAGGCTGAAATTACTTTGAGTTCAATCCCGTCGCGCGCGGCGTCATTGAGCATGTTTTGCAGGAAGGGGAGGGCATCGGCATGAAATTGCTGCTCTTGGCGACCAGCCAACATATACTTCGCTGGTATGGTCTCCAAGCTCGACGGAACATAATTTTCATTGAGGAAGTAGACCTTCGAGTATTTCTGCAAGAGCTCCTCGTCTGTCTTTGCGAGTTTATCAAGTACGCCAACGGTTTTTCCAATATCGCGAATCTGGTCTTCAAATTCTTCATTGCGACCACGTTCTTCGTCGTACTCTTCCTGGAGCTTCTCGTACCGTTCGATGAGCTCATCACGTTCAAACGTGAGGCTGGCAATAGAAGTAGAAGCAACACCAAGTGCGTCATTGAGGCGACTGGTCTCGCTTGAGAGTGAGCCAGCGGTAGCGGAGGTGCTCGTAAGCTCGTTCGTCTTACGATTGAGCATAACTGCCAAAACACTGTTGCCAATAAGCGAAATTAGGAGCAGGGCCGAGAGGGCGATATACCGACGTGACATGTCCTGTATTGTAGCACTTTTAGCCGTGTCCTGGCCGGGCACTGAGGATTGAAAGTGGGGTGAATATATGGTACGGTAGTGCCGTTATAAGCACCGTTTTAGGGTTTACGCCCTGAAACACACATAAAAATATATGACAGAAAACACAATGCCAGCAGCCGAGGCAACTCAGGGTGGTGATGACCTCATCAGCTACGAGTTCGCCTTCCACGTTCTTCCAACGGTTGCTGAAGGGGAAGTAAGTACTGTTGTCGCTGCTCTCAAGGCAGAAATTAGTAAGCTCGGAGGCACAATCTTCGACGAAGAGAGTCCAGAGCGCGTTGAGCTCGCCTACGAAGTGGTAAAGCACCTCGAAGGACGAAATCGCAAGTTTAAGAGTGCATACTTTGGTTGGGTTCGCTTCAAGGCTGAGCCAGCACAGGTAGCAACACTTCTTGAAGAGGTTGAGGTTATGCCGGAATTGCTCCGTCATTTGCTCATCAAGCTAAACCGTGAAGAAGAAGCGACACCGTTCCGCTTCCACGAAGCTATGGCAGCTGCCAACATGACCGTTACTACCTTTGATCTCGATGCCGATGTGGCTGAGGTGGAGGCAGAAGAAGTGGCTGATGACGCGGTTGTACTCGGTGACGAGGCAGAAGTCGTTGACGCAGTAGACAGCACGACTGAAGTCAAGTAACCTAGAGCCTATCTATTGGCAATAACGCAACACATCTATGTACCTTAACAAAGCAATGATTTACGGAAACTTGACGCGCGACCCAGAAATGAAAGCGTTGCCAAGTGGTATGAATGTTACCTCTTTTTCACTCGCAACCAATCGCACGTACAACGATCGCGATGGAAAGCGCCAGGAGCAAGTGGAGTATCACAACATCGTGGTCTTCGGTAAGCAGGCCGACACAGCCGCTAAGTACCTCAAAAAGGGAAGTGGCGCATATGTTGAAGGTCGCTTGCAGACTCGCTCATGGGAGAAAGATGGCCAGAAATTATACCGAACCGAAATCGTCGCTGACCGGGTACAGTTTGGTCCACGCAGTGATGGTGGCGGTGGTGGAAACTACGGCGGTGCTGCACAAGCAAGCCCTGCACAGAATCCACAAGATGCCCAAGCGTCGGTGTTGCCGGATTACCCAGAGGAGGATATCAACCCCGAAGACATCCCGTTCTAAGCATCAGATGTACCTCACCTACGTCGTTGCACTGCAGTAAATTTTTGGTTCACCATACCAACGTATGGCTCACAAAAATTTCTTTGCGCGCCTCGTATCTGAGGCATCCTGACGCCTTAGAACCACTGAACCAATATTTGGAAACTTTGAAACCTATTATTCGAACCTAAGAAATACAACATGACCGAAGAAACTAAAGTACAGAGTCCGAGCAATCACATCGACTACAAAGATGTCTTGCGCTTGCGCGCTCACTTGAACCCACACGCTCGTATGCACGGCCGACGCCGCACGCACATGAGCCTCAAGGATCAGCGTGATTTCGCTCGATCAGTGAAGCGAGCTCGCTTCATGGCCTTGATTCCATTTGTGAGTCACTAGGCAAACGAGGAAAAAGGGCCGGAAAGCAAAGCTTTCCGGCCCTTTTTCTAGGTGGTAATTTTTGACTTTTTGCAAAAATATGCTACTATATAGGTTAGTAGCAAAAAAGGAGGCCTTTATGGCACTCGGATATGTGGTGTTTGTACACCTGTGCCTGGTCGTTCTACTTGTGTTGGATTTCCTGTTTGGAACGCTAACCTTCGGCCGAGTGTTCATGTGGTATCTGGTGTCGATGGCTATCACGTTTGGCATCGGGCTTATCAATGGTCTTGTGCCAGAGAACGGTTGGCGCCTGCGACACCGGGTTAACTACGTTCGTCGACGTATACAGCGGCGCTGGTGTGAAAAAAGTAGGGGAGGCGATCTTTGATCGCCTCCTTTTTAGTCCGTATAGGCGAGCCACGAAACAAAAATGGCGACAGATATACTGTCGCCATTTTCTATATTGCCTAGGCCTTTTCAACTCGTTCTGCGTACAACCCGGTTTCGGTGTTGATGGCAATCACGTCGCCTTGGTTGATGAACTGCGGTACAAAGACTGTTGCTCCCGTCTCAACCGTTACTTCCTTGAGAGCGTTACCGCTGGTGTTCCCCTTAACCGCTTCTGAGGCCTCGGTGACGGTAAGCTCTACTTTGATTGGAATCTTCACTCCGATAATCTTTTCGTCGTAGATGAGTGCTTCAAGCTCGCTTTTCTCTTTAATAAACTTAGCTTGGTCACCGATGAGGTCTTCCGTGAGGGCGAAGCGCTCTCCAGGCTTACCAACCTTATGGAACATGTACTCACCCTTGTTCTTAAAGATGTACACAATCATTTCCTTATCGAGGTCAGCTTCGTCAGCGGTCTCGTTAACGTGGAAGGTATTTTCAACCACGCGTCCAGAAATGAGGCTCTTCAATTTCGTCACGTTAACCGGCTTGCGCTGCTGCTTGCGGAATACGTGGTGCGAGAGTACGAGAAATGGCTCATCATCAAAGATGATAACTTTCTTTGCCAAAATTTCACTATATGAGAGTACAGCCACAATATTTTAAATTAGTAGACTAAATAAGCGTAAGCACATACCCATCAGTCGAAAATGACTGTTGTGAGAGTGCGTAAACACGCCCACCGTTATACCAAAATTACACGCTAAAAGCAAAGTCTGTATAGCAACCACGGGCTCCTTTTAGTGGTATTATGAGTGAACCTATGTTTGGATTTAGCTCGACTGAGGACGCTCGCTCGCTTACTGACGAAGAAGTATTACTGCGTAGCCAGGCAGAACCATGGGTGTTTACGGTCCTCGTTGAGCGCTACCAAGAAGCCTTTCTCCGCAAGGCCAACACTATTCTCCGCAATCAGCTCGATGCTGAAGAGGTGGTACAAGACGCCTTTACCAAAATCTACCTCAATGCCCACCGCTTTAGTCCGCAAGAGGGGGCGAAGTTCACTTCCTGGGCGTACCGCATCGTAATGAATACTGCGTTTACTCGGTACCAAAAGAAAGTAAAAGAAGGGCAGCGGTTTCAAAATATTGACCCCGAGTTTGAAGAGTTCGTTGCCGATCAATCAATGCGCACCGACGCCGCCGAACGAACCGACGCCATCGAGCGAGTGTTGGCACGGCTCCCGGGCCACTTTGTGGCCGTGCTACGCCTCCATTACCTCGAACGCTGGTCGCACCAAGACATTGCCGATGAGACCGGTGAGAACGTCGGTACCGTAAAGGCGCGTATTCATCGCGCCAAGGCCGCTTTCCGCCAAGAAGCTAAAGACGGGGAAGTGGAGCTACTCTTGCAGGATAGGTAAGTCGTACGGTGTAACCTTTCTGTCGTAGTGGCAGTAATAGAAAGTGCTCTATGTTGTATATATGAAAACCAATCAATTACAAAAAAATATCATGCGTCGCGTGTACTATGCGTTTGTGCTTCGTCTTGCTACCCATCCACTCCTGGTGTCCACCGTTGTGTTTGGCGGAGCACTCGTAGCCTTTGCTCGCAATGTGCACGTTGAACGCGTCGTTGACGCCTTACTTTCGATTCCAGTTGGCAGTGTGCCGCAGTTTGTCTTTAGTACCCTGGCGCACGGGGAGTTGGTAACCCTACTTTCCTTGGCTGCGATGGGCTGGGCAACCTACCACGTGCTCCGCTACCTACGCACCCTTTCGGTTGCCTTCCCGCACAGTCACTACGCCACAAACTAACGAAGAACAGAACACTAATCTGCCCCAGGAAAGGCCTGGGGCAAAAAAGGAATAGGGAATAGGGAATAGGGAATAAACTAAAACAGCTGGCGCCCATAGGGCGCCAGCTGTTTTTTGTGTCTACTTGGCCCTATCGAGCCAGACTATTCTGCGTCAGGAGCATCACTGCCTTCGTCATCGCTACTGCTACCCTTACTTGAAACCGTCGCCGTAGCACCTTCTTCTTTCAGTGCCTTACGGATATGCTTCATGATTTCGGCTGAGAGCTTCTTATCGCCGCGCAAGAAGGTGCGTGAGGCATCATACCCACGACCTAGCTTCACTTCGGCTGAGTCGTCACCACCAGGAGGGAGGTAGGAGTATGAAGAGCCTGACTTCTTGATGAATTTAAACTTCTCACCAAGTGCGAGCATTTCACCTTCCGTACTAATACCTTCACCGTAAATCAAGTCAAACTCAGTTGAGCGGAAAGGAGCAGCTACCTTGTTCTTCACTACCTGCACGCGGTGCCGACCACCAACCACTTCTTCACCCTTCGGAATCTGCGCAATGCGGCGAATATCGAGGAGCACTGCGGTGTAGAACTTCAACGCCTTACCGCCCGGGGTAGTCTCTGGGTTACCAAACATCACACCCACCTGCATACGAATCTGGTTGATGAAGATAACCACTGTCTGACTCTGGGCGACGATGCCCGTGAGCTTGCGGAGCGCCTGACTCATGAGGCGAGCCTGCTTACCGACGTGGTGCGCACCCATTTCTCCTTCGATTTCATCTTTCGGGGTGAGGGCAGCTACCGAGTCAATCACAATCACATCAATCTTGCCTGAGCGAACGAGTGATTCCACGATTTCGAGCGCCTGTTCACCGGTGTCTGGCTGTGAGATGAGGAGCTCATCGAGCTTTACACCGAGGTTGCGCGCGTACTCAGGGTCCATTGCGTGCTCTGCATCGATAAAGGCGCAGATACCGTGCTCTTTTTGTGCTTCAGCAATCGCATGGAGCGAGAGCGTCGTCTTACCAGAAGATTCAGGACCAAAGATTTCAATAATGCGGCCGCGGGGAAGACCACCAATACCGAGTGCGTCATCGAGCCCGATTGAACCAGTCGAAATTGAATCAATGTCTACTTTCTTGCTATCTGAAAGCATCATAATTGCCTCATCACCAAACTTGGTTTTAAGGCTGCGCAGGGTTTCAGCAATATCAGCCATTCCGTGCTTTTCTGACGTGTTGCGTGCTTCTACTTTATCTTTCGGTGCTTTCTTTGCTTTTTTTACAACCATACAAATTATTACAATTACTTATTCACGCGCGAGGGCGGGGGTGTAGACGAAGGTTTTGGTAACCTCCTCGGACCTCCCGTATCGATCGTGGGCTTCTAAGGTAGCTATAGTATACCCGTTCTCGAGGACGAGCGCTTCTTTAAAGTTTCCTTCCGTGTCGGTATAAATCTCCCGGCCATTGAGGGTAAGGCGGACAATGTTCGCCGTACTACCCTCAAGGACCACCACGCGTTCCTGCTGGACACTTGCCATCGAGTTACTGAAGTCTATCTGCGGCCCAGCCAAAATAAAGCGGGCCTGGAAGATAGAGTAGGCGAGCAGCAGTAAGCCTACGAGCACTAAAAAGGCGTAGTAGAGGCTCGTGCGGAAATCAAATCGGGTAAAGAGGGGTGCCATAGGGAATTAACTGAGGTTTTCTTCGTCGTCTTCGCCATCGTCATTCGCACCAGCTTTGCCACCAACCAAAATAGCGCGCGGCTTAGCGCCATCGGCTGGGCCAATCACCCCTTGGTCTTCAAGCAGGTCAATGAGGCGGGCAGCGCGGGAGTAGCCGATACGGAGCCGTCGCTGGAGGAATGAAGTAGACGCTTTGCCGTTATCAATCACCATTTGCTTAGCTTCTGCGTAGAGTTCGTCGCCTTCATCCGAGTCATCGAGGTCGCTGCCGTAGATAGAGCCTTCACTACCACCCTCAGCCTTTCCTTCAAAGTCGACAGAATCCAGTGCGTACGACTGCTTTTTAAGGAATTCCACCACCCGCTTTAGCTCATCTTCTGAGATATAGGCTGAGAGGAGGCGAATTGGCTTAGAGAGCTCGCCTGAAAGGAAGAGCATGTCTCCTTGCCCGAGCAGTTTTTCGGCACCAACTTGGTCCAAAATGGTCCGTGAGTCGATTTGTGAGGCCACCTGCATCGCCAATCGAGTCGGGATATTGGCCTTGATAGTACCGGTGATTACGTTCACTGAAGGTCGTTGGGTGGCGAGAAGGAGGTGAATCCCCACGGCGCGACTCATCTGTGCCAAGCGCACAATTGCTGCTTCAAGCTCGCGTGGGTAGGCATGCATAAGGTCGGCCAGCTCGTCCATGACAATTACAATGTACGGAAGGGCTTCCGGGAGCTTGGTTGCTTCGTCGTCTTCGGCTGCGTCCTCAGCGTCTTCCTTGGTACTATCGATTATCTTGAGCTCCTTTTCATAGGTATCCTTGGCAGGCTTGTAGATGTTCTTGTGGTACGAGGCAATGTTCTGCACTTTTTTTGACTGAAGGATGTCGTACCGACGTTCCATTTCCTTCACCGCCCACTTCAGTGCCAGGAGAGCTTTTTTGGCATCAGTAATTACCGGACTCATGAGGTGTGGGATACCGTCGTAGAGGGTGAGTTCCACTCGCTTCGGGTCCACCATGATAAAGCGGAGCTGTTCAGGGGAGTTGCGGTAGAGGAGTGACACAATCAAGTTGTGGATCATGACCGACTTACCTGAGCCGGTCGTACCGGCAATCAGTCCGTGTGGCATACGCGCCACGTTCGCAAAGTGGGCCTTGCCGGTGATGTCTTTTCCGAGTGCGACCATGAGCGGGTTTGGTGAGTCGGTAAATTCAGGGCTGGACATAAGCGACGCCAAGCCGATGACCGCCTTCTCGATGTTTGGTACCTCAATACCGACGAGTGACTTGCCCGGGATAGGTGCCTCAATACGAATCGTACCCGCGGCGAGGCCGAGCTCGAGCTCACGCTGCAAACCAACGATGCGCGCGATTTTCACTCCCTGGGCGGGTTTCAAAGCATAGCGGGTGATAGCCGGACCGACTTCCACCTGATCCATTTCTACCTCAATCCCGAAGTTGCGCAGGGTCTGCTTAATTGTGTTCGCACGCGATTTCACATCTCCGGTATTGGCCTTACCCTTGCCCTTACTCAAGAGTGAGAGTGGGGGAGGAGCGTACGGACCTTCAAAGCTTGAGACGGCAAAGTCAGTCACCGGCTTGGCGAGGCCGAGTCGCTCAGTCACCTTGAGACCTTTCTTTTTTGGCGCCTCTTCCACCTCTTCTTCTGTCGCTTCCTGAGGCTCCTCATCGAGCTCCTCCTCTTCTTCCTCTTCAGCCTTAGCTGCTGCGGCACCAATCTTCTCGATGTCATCCCCAGCTGGTACCGGCTCTTTCTTCTTAAAGAGGTGTGCGAGTGAGAGGTGCGTATTGAAGGTGAGGAACACGCCAATGATAGCGACCATAGAGAGCACGATAGCGGTCGCGAGTGTACCCATCAGGTATGAAACAGGGAAGGCGAGGGCGGCCCCAGCTATCCCACCAAAGCCCTTTTCGTAGAGACTCATGAAGCCAAGGAGTGCAAAGAAAAAGAGGGCGATACCGATTATCTTTGAGGTACTGACCTCCTCGTTGTCTTTTGGGTTCAAGAAGGCGTACACGTAGAGAAGGCAGGCGAGTGGGGCAAGGTACGCGCCACCACCGAAAAGAAACTCGAGCGCGATGTACACCCAGTCGCCCACCATTCCAGCCGCCCCAAAGAGTGAGAGTGAAAGCAAGATAGCCACAAACAGCAAAAAGACCGCTCCAATCGCCTGCTTGGTCTGGGGACTCAAGTCGTCGAAAAGGGGCTTTCGTTCTGGTTTAGCAGCAGGCTTCTTACTCTTCTTCATAGGCAATACAGGGTCAGTAATCGTGGCAAATAATGCCCGTATTCTAACACGAGAAATAACAATTTCGTGGCCAAGCTAAGCCTTCATTCTGTATAAGCGACAGTTGCAAAAGTCCCATAAGGGTATATAGTACATAGAGGTTTGTCCGAGACGATTAATGACTTTTATAAGAGACACAGCATATGCCGCCAAAGGACACATTTATAAACGACAACAACTTCCAGAAGTTTCTCCATAACGATAGCTACTATCAGCATATTTTTAAAAAGACAGAGAAAATCATCTCGGTAGTCTTTTATATCCTTAACAACATTGAGGTCGAAAAGCGGTCAGAGACACACACGAGCAACCTCGCTTCAAAGGCACACTTCGCGCACGAGAACGCCTTACGCACCCTTGAGGTAAAACCAGCCAACTCGCGCGAAGTACTCGAGCAGTTTGCCCAGTCACTCATCGGCCTTGAAAGTACCCTCCGTGTCGTCGCTGCAGCTGGTGTCATTACCGACGAGGTGCTGCGGGTGGTGACCGGAGAGATAGGAAACGTCCTCCGCGGACTCGCCGAATACATCAATCCCAACACAGCCTTTCCGAGTAATTTCTTTGGGGGCAGTAGTGAGGCGAGTACAGCTCGTCGGAGTAGTGGTAGTGGTGAGACCAAGCGCAGTCTCGGTAGTCAAAAGCCGGCGACCGAAGCTGGAGTGCCAGCCTCAGTGACTCCCGTCGGTAACGACCGTCGTGTCCGGATCACGACAATCCTTGGTGCTAAAGGTGAAGCGACCATCAAAGACATTTCAGAAATCATAAACGACGTTAGTGAAAAGACAATCCAGCGTGAGCTCAACGCCATGATTGATGAAAATGTCGTAAAGCGACAAGGGGAACGTCGGTGGTCAAAATACTCCCTTACCTAAAACCTTTTGCGTCGAGCAAGCTGCATGTAGTGTCGCATAGACTGCACCATTATAAAGACAGGTACTAGAGACATCTGCCCATGTCTCCGAAGTGCGTCTTATAAGGCGCAGCGGCCACTTATTTGCGGTAGTACGGGCGTGCCGTACACCGGTGTTGCAGCTCGCTTCACTTCGTGTCCTAATGCGTTTTTGCTCAGATTCGCTGCGTAAGAATGAATGAGGTTATACGTCATATTAGGGAGAGCACCAGCCACTGTTTTCATTGACTATTGTCGTGAAAACCGTATGCTTGTTGCTATTCTCACTTGTACTGTCTCTCTGCTATCCACAAAACTGGAGCGCAGCGAGTGATAAACACGGTATACTAGTGGGGTGTCCAAGGCACGCTTTTTTTGAAGCGAGCCACGAGGACTCTGTTTTTTGACATTAGTGAAGTGAATTGGTTCTTGCCTCATACATGAGCAAGTACGTTTTGTCGTTACGCCTTGTAACTATTAAACAATGCAACTGTGCAACCATTAAACTTCCACATATCAAAACAACCGCGCTGACACAGCGCGTTATAAAACGTGCATACCTATATATAGCTTCCTTGTTCTCCCACGGTTGCTAGCGTCCTCCTATATATAGATTGATCCCGCAGCTACCCTTCTGCGCTAACGCGTGGAAGGTTAGTGATGTTCGGTAAAGGGTAGGAATACTCTTTGCGAATATGAATTAATTCATATTTATAAGATTCATTAATTAAGTAATTGCTTTAAAAGTAATTTACCGATATGACTATTGCACAAAATTCTGTTGCAAAGCTCTCAGTAGCTTTTGTAACTGTGGCAATGCTCTTCTCACTCGTTGCTCCTGCACAGGCGCAGACAGTAGAAGAGTTGCAGGCTCAGATCGCAGCCCTTATGGCTCAGATCAACGCAGCTTCAACCACAACAACCACAACAACTGGTAGTTGCACAACTCCAGCTGCTCCGTTGACCATGGGGTCACAGGGTGCTGAAGTAACAGCTCTCCAGAACATGCTTATTTCAATGGGACAGTCAATCCCAGCTGGCGCAACCGGATACTTCGGTGCACAGACACAGTCTGCTCTTGCTGCATGGCAAGCTGCTAACGGTGTATCACCAGCTGCAGGTTACTACGGTCCAATCACTAAGGCTGCTATGGACGCAAAGTGCGTACCTGCAACTACAGGTGGTGACGAGGACGATGAAGATGAAGATGATACTGAGGCTGCAGAGCTCTCAGGTGAAGCTTCACTCGACAACGTAGAAGTAGATGACGCTAACGATACTGACGTTGAGGAAGGAAACACTGACGCTGAAGTTGCTGTAATGACTGTCGAATTTGCTGACGGTGATGCAGAAATTTCACGCATCGACCTTACTCTCCAGGACGGTGAAGGAACCGACAGTGACCCTTGGGACGCTTTCGAGACTATCTCACTCTGGGTAGACGGCGATATGGTAGCTGAATTTGCTGCTGATGACGAAGATGATTACCTCAGTGAGAACACTGGAGAGATCCGTTTCTCAGGTCTTGACATCGTAGCGATGGAAGACGAGGAAGTTGAAATCGTTGTTGCTGCAACAATCATGAACAACCTTGACGCTGAGTCACTCGGTGAATGGGATGTTGAAGCTACTGCTATCCGTTACTTTGATGCAGACGGTGTTGCTACAACTGAAACAGGTACAGTTGTAACTGGCGCTGGTACAGCTGTATTTGACATCGATGTAGAAGGAGCAGGTGAAGAACTCACTTTCTCACTCTCAGCTGATAGTCCAGATTCAACTGACATCATCGTAGACGTTGATGATTCAACTGATGGTGTAACAATCATGCAGTACGACATCGAAGGTGAAGAGGGAGACATTGAGCTCGACCTCCTCGTAGTTCGTGTTGAAACTGGTACAGCAGATGTTACTGACATCGTTGAAGACGCTTACCTCGTAATTGATGGTCAGACTTTCAAGGCTGAAGCTATCGGTGGTACTACAGGTGATGATTCAACTGTAGACAGCGAGACATCAGTACTTGATAACGCTGACGGTCAGGGCGTATGGTACGCCTTCAACATTGACGGCGATGTAACTATCGACGCTGATGAAGAAATTGCTGTAGAAGTTGTGGTTGACCTTGCGTCAACTGACGACGGAGCAGTATACGCTGCTGGTGAAACTATCCAGGCATTCGTAGGAACTGCAGAACGTGATCTTACAGACGCAGAAGGCGCTGACACTATCACTACACTTTCTGGTACTGTAACTGGAGATCAGCACATCCTCGTTGACGAAGGTGTGTACACTTCAGCTGACAGTGTAGAAACTACTGCAGATGCTTCAGGTGATAACGACACAACTGGTGAATTCTCAATTGAATTCGATGTTACTGCTGTTGAAGGTGACTTCTACATCAATGACCTCGCTTCACGAAACGGAAGTACTACCCTTGGTGGTGTTGAGTTCGAAATTGAATCATCAGGTGCTGGCGTTGCAACTGCAATCTCAGGCAGTCTTTCATCAACAGGTGATGAAGGAGCTGGTGGTGCATTCCTCGTACGTGAGGGTGACACAGAGACTTTCACACTTAACGTAACTTTCACCGCTTCAACTGGTGGACAGTTCCGTGTAGTGCTTGAAGAAGTATGGTACGCAACAGCTACAAACGGTACTTCTGCTGTACTCTACGCTCCAACCCCAGCTTCAGATTACCGAACAGACTACAAGCAAGTTAACAGCTAGTTTAACTAGTGGTTGACCTGAATGTAAAAGTTCTAGTCTAGCTAGACAAAACCCCGCTTCGGCGGGGTTTTGTCGTTTCGGGAATACTCAGTAGTTTGCCAAAGCTTCGCCTTTGTAAAAATTTATGAGTTCTCAGGTGCTGCTAACCTTACTTCAGGTTCTTAATTGAGCTAGAGGTCGGTTACCAACCAACCAAACAAAAAACTCCCTTCGGGGAGTTTTTTGTTGTCCCAGCAACCACCGAACCAATACCCCCCCGAGTGGATAAAGTCCGACTATACTACTTGTGCACAAGTAGTATAGTCGGACTTTATCCCCGTGCTACATTGCCTGTATGGTACGTCTTACCTCGTTTAATGTCGGCGATTTAGTTCATTGCATCAAGCGTGGAGCCTTTTAAACTTTCCCTAGGACTCTCCTAGGGAAATCCCCTAGGAGAGTCCTAGGGTAGAAATCGCAAAACTGCTAAACTATTTTTATGGGAATAAGAAACGTTACGTTTGCTCCTGGTGAGTTTTATCATATTTACAATCGCGGTACTGATAAACGACCAATTTTTTCAGATGCAAGTGATTGTCACCGTTTTCAAGAGCTACTCTATCTTTCAAACAGTCAAAAAAGTGTTAACGTTCGTGATGTAAAGCAATCAACTGACTCGGTATACGAATATGAACGCGGAGATCCCAGGGTAGCAATAGGTGCCTATTGTTTAATGCCAAACCATTTTCATTTGCTTCTCGTACCGTTAGAAGATGACGGAGTCTCGCAATTCATGAAAAAGTTAGGTACATCATATTCAATGTACTTTAATAAAAAGTACGACCGCACGGGCACCTTATTTGAGGGTCCCTTCAAGGCAAAGCATGCTGATAGTGATGTGTATCTCAAGTATCTCTATGCGTATATTCACCTCAATCCGGTCAAACTATGGACTGAGCGGAAAGAAGAGGGGCAGAGTGCTACCGAGTTCTTAAAACATTTTAAATACAGTAGTTTAGGCGAGTATACAGGCCTTGAGCGTTCGGTGAAAAGTATTATTGATTCGAAACCATTTCCAGAATATTTCACAACTGCAGCAGAGCACATGGAGGAGCTTAAAGAGTGGTTGGGTTACCGTGATCTCTTACCGGCTGATGAATAGCCAAAGAAGTAGTTCCACCCCCAGGAGAGTCCTAGGGGGAAATTCCCCTAGGACTCTCCTGGGGTAAGGGGTTGTATCCTCATTTTTTCTACAGTTGCTTTTTTCATCTGTTATACTAATGGCACTATGAAGCTTTTTAATAAAACATTTTACAAGTTCGTGTTCAGCTTTGTGGCGGTAATCGCGACCACGCTGATGCTCGTGTTGGTAGTTGGGGTAATGAGTGCGTAATACTAGTAACCTATGATTCGTCTCACTGATCAATATTTTTGGAACATTGTTTTCGGAGTGTTCTTTTTCTGCCTTCTTGCCATGGGGGCAATTATCTTAGAAACCGAAAGTTACCGTGATGTAGCGTCGCTCACTCTGATTGACTTCGCGCTCGTAGCGCTCGCGAGTCATCGACTCATTCGTCTATTTGTGTACGACGCTATCACCAAGTTTTTCCGTGAGCAGTTTTATGACACGACGCAGAACAAGCGTGGGGAAGTGGTGCTCGTGAAGCCTTCACATGGTCCACGCCGCACGCTGGCAGACCTCCTCTCGTGCCCGTGGTGCTTCGGTATCTGGGCGGCTGCCACAGTGACCTTTTTCTACCTCCTGACGCCCTATGCCTACGTTCCGGTCGTTATTCTGGCGATTGCCTCGGTAGCCTCCACCTTGCAGCTTTTGACGAACCTCATTGGGCATAAGGCCGAGCAGCTCAAGCGCCAAAACGAGGAATTATAGTTTCTCTTTAAGTTAGTAAATCCGCCCAGGGAAAATATCCCGGTTAATCTGGTGTGACCGAGACTAGACAAATTGCATAAATTAGTGTCAAATGTCCACAGACAGCAATTGGAGGTAGATAATGACGGATGTTACTTCTCTCGAAAACCGACTGAAGGCCGAAAGCCTTGAAATAGTCGACTTTGCGCCAATCTTTGTGAGGTGGGTACAGCAGAAATTTCCCAACATTGATCATGTTTGGATGCTGAAATTTGCCCGCCCCTTCACGGCGCGGACTGTCTTCGGAGCTGTAGGTGTAGGTGTTCTCGCTACGACTGCACTTTTGCTTTTCATGGTGCTGGTACAAGAAGAACCCTATTCAGTGTCACGTCATGCGTTGCTCACTTCGTTTTCTGTTGGGGCTGTTTTGGCTCTTCATTGGGGAGGAAACTGGGCAGCACGGAAGATGGCGACAGCGCACGGTCGGGAGCTGATGATGCAGGTGCTGCCGAAAGGTCGATACGTAGATCCAGAAATGCATACGCGTATCAAGCGAGTGTCACATTGGTTTGAACCGGTGGGGCAGTTTGTCTCAGACGTACCGAGCATGTCTGGGATTTTGATTGGGGTGCTTTCTCCAGTTGAACCAAAGCTTTTCTTCGTCAGAGAGATTCAGAGACAGGCGGAGGGGAATGAATGAGATAGTGTTGACTGGCACCAGCGGTGCCAGTCTTTTCTTTTTTGATACTTCTGGTATAGTACCCCTCGTCAGGCTTAAGACAGCGGGTTGAAACGAGTCACGTTTCAGTAATGCGCTACAGCGTAGCGCGCCAGCCGAGGTCCACTTTCACTATTTGAATGTTGGGGTCGAACTGCCTCCGTCACACCCGTGACGTGTGGCCTGATACTTATTTACAGCGTAATCCCATCTATTGTGGCAATTACAAAAGCAAAGAAAGAGGTTATCCTCGCTAAGCTCAATGAGGTTAAGGCATCAGCCGACTCAATTGTGTTCGTTAATTTCAAGGGCATGACGGTGGCAAACACCACTGCAATGCGCCGGAAGATGCGTGAAGAAGGAGTCGGTTACTTCGTAGCCAAGAAGACTCTTTTGGAACGAGTTTTTGGTTCTGCCTTTGAAGGTACGATGCCAGAGCTCCCAGGTGAAATTGCGATCGCGTACAGTACCGATCCAATGGCGCCAGCTCAAAACGTTAAAGAGTTTGCTACAAAGCACAAGGAAAGTATTGCCATTGCTGGCGGTATCTTCCAGGGAGTATACAAGGACAAAGCTGAGATGATCGAAATTGCATCTATCCCAGCCCTCCCAGTACTCCGCGGCATGTTTGCACAGCTCATTAACTCACCACGTCAGCGATTCGCTGTCGTTCTCAGTAAGGTGGCTGAAAAGCAATAAAAATTGCTTTTCAGGAGGTTGTCGATATTTTGAGGTGACGAAAAATATCATACAACCTGAACAGTGCCTGTAAGGCAGAGACTAAGTAGTTTCGAAAAAATTATTGAAATTTATTGTCGCGCAGCAGTTCTAGAGTAGGTACGTCCAAAAAATCATTAAGAATAGATTTTTTGTACGGCCTAATTTTTCTAGAAATGCTTCGCATTTAAGAAAAATTGGCATGACTAACGATCAAATCATCGAAGCCGTAGAAAAGATGACTGTTCTCGAGCTCAATACGCTCGTAAAGACGATTGAAGAGAAGTGGGGCGTTTCTGCAGCTGCAGTAGCAGTAGCAGCCGGTCCAGCAGCAGACGCTGGTGACGTACAGAGTGAATTCACTGTAGTACTCGCAGACGGCGGTGCAGCTAAGATTGCTGTTATCAAGGTTGTTAAGGAAGTTCTCGGCCTTGGTCTCAAGGAAGCAAAGGACCTCGTTGATAACTCACCTTCAGAAGTGAAGGCAGGTATGAAGAAGGAAGACGCTGAAGCTCTCAAGGCAAAGCTCGAGGAGGCTGGTGCTAAGGTTGAACTTAAGTAAATTTCTTAGCAAAAAACAAAAAGCCCCCATCTGGGGCTTTTTGTTTTGGACGTGCCCTAGGGCAGACGGTAGGTGGTGGAGAGGGTAGCTACCCAGAACACTAGCAACAGAGCCTGTAAAGACTGTGGGTAACCAGTTTGGTGCTAAAATGCATGGACAAAATTCTGGTATGGCTGACCCACTGTCAATTCTGTTTGGAAGCGCGGCACGAGTAAAACTCCTTCGCTTTTTTCTATTCAATCCGTCAAAAGATTTCACGTTTGACGAAATCAGTCGTCGCGCTCGTTTAGTTCGTCGTACCGCACGTACCGAGATGAACGCACTTGAACGTGCTGAAGTGATTAAGAAGAAGCAAATCCTTATCACGAAAGAGGGAAGTACAAAGAAAACGAAGGCGGTTGGCTACGCGGTCAATAAAGAGTTTCCTGAGCTCCAGGCCCTCCAGACATTTCTCTTTGAGACAGCACCGATTAACGGCAAGACAGTTTTGAACCAGTTGCGTAAAGCCGGTACGCTCGATTTTGTCTGCATCACCGGTATCTTCATGCGCAACTTTGAGCAGCGTATCGACATCATGATTGCCATGAAAAAACTGCCGGTTAATAAGGTAGAAAACGCTATCCGCGCGCTCGAAGCCGAGCTCGGGATTGAGATTCGCTTTGCTGCTTTTTCTTCGGATGATCTCAAGTATCGAGTCGGTATGTACGATAAGCTAATGCGTGATGTGTTTGACTACCCAACCGATATTTTGGTGGATAAGCTCAACCTGACCGATGAGCTACGACGGTCATAAAAAAGCAGGAGGCAATGCCTCCTGCTTTTTTTGTTGCAGCTTCGTGCCGTACCGCTACAGACTGCTTGGTACACACGAGTATGCGTGTACACAGAGCGTGCGCGACGCTCTGTACAAGTGCGTATTGCACTGTTCCAATCGAGTGTACCTGCACCCCAAGCAACCCGAGCCACGCATGGTTGTTGCGCGTGTGACTGGTGGCCGGATACTGCCAATCCATGGGGTAGCATAATGCTCAAATGGGACGATTTAGTTGTTGGGGTACGGGGCGGAAAGCTGCGCTTTCCGCCCCCAATTCGTCTTGGGGATAAAACTGGGGACAGAACCTTCATAAGAAGTAAGGAATATCCAGAATAAGCGCTTGACTTTATTTTTCTATCGTATAAGATATCCGGCACGTGTTTAGAGTTTTAGAGAAAAACACACCAGTGCGTATCGCCTTCTAGATTTCTAGAATGCCATGCGCACCAACGGAGGTTTCAATCAAAAATTCACGAGAACATGCGATTTTTGAAAATTGCATAACTACTAAAATCCTAGTGTGTTCGACGCACATCTAGGTATGTTTTCAATGTAAGTTGAAAACATCAGGTAGTTTGCTGGGTAAAGACAATACACAATACGTGGGTCTTTTCGTCCCCAGCAAACAAAAACATACCGAGTTGCAAAAAGTTAGTATTTATTCTTTTTGCAACAAACGTTGAAATGTAGATTTCAACAACACTCAAATAAATTGTACAGCGGTGTACAGCATTCCCTACAGGAATGTAAGGGTGTATGGTGGATGCCTAGGCTAGAAAAAGCGATGAAGGACGTCAAATGGCTGCGATAAGCTTCGGGGAGGTGCCAATTAACCTTCGATCCGGAGATTTCCGAATGGGGAAACCCCACTGTTTTTCGGCAGTGACGTGCGTATGCACGAGCGCACCTTGGGAAGTGAAACATCTCAGTACCAAGAGGAAAAGAAAGCAATAAACGGAACTTTCTTTCTGGTCTACACTACTCGTAGCAATACGAGTGCCATTGTGATCAGGAAGAAGGTTCTTGCGATTCCCTGAATAGCGGCGAGCGAAACGGGATGAGCCCAAACCGTACGTGTTTACATGTACGGGGTTGTAGGATGGAGTCTGCATTTAGTTGCAGAGAGTTACAAAACGTAAAGATAGCAAAATTGTCTGGGAAGACAGACCCTAGAAGGTAATAGTCCTGTATGCGAAATTTTTACGACTCTCCTGACTTTATTCCTGAGTAGTTCGAGACATGAATAGCTCGAATGAATCTACCGGCACTAACCGGTAAGGCTAAATATTTTTCTAGACCGATAGTGAACTAGTACCGTGAGGGAAAGGTGAAAAGAACCCCGGAGAGGGGAGTGAAATAGATCTGAAACCATACATCTACAAGGAGTCGGAGGCCTGCGGGCCGACGGCGTGCCTATTGAAGAATGAGCCGGCGAGTGTATCTTTGTCCTTCGTCTAAGTGGTAACCCCACGTAGGCATAGTGAAAGCGAGCGTGAATAGCGCGAATTATAAGGGCCAGGATACGACCCGAAGCGGGATGAGCTTGCCATGAGCAGGGTGAAGCGGGGGTAAAACCACGTGGAGGCCCGAACCGGTTGGTCGTTCAAAGCCATCGGATGACTTGTGGTAAGGAGTGAAAAGCTTATCGAATTCCGTAATAGCTGGTTCTCTCCGAAACAGCTTTTGGGTTGGCGTCGCGTGATCCCTCTGGGGGTAGAGCACTGGAAGGAGCAAACAGGGAGAAATCTCGTTGTTCCTATCAAACTCCGAATACCAGCAGGTTACAGCGCGGCAGTTAGACTATGGGGGCGAAGCTCCATTGGTCGAAAGGGAAACAGCCCAGATCGCCGATTAAGGTCCCTAAATATATGCTCAGTGCAACTTGAGGAGGTGAGGATTCATTAACAATCAGGATGTTGGCTTAGAAGCAGCCATCATTTAAAGAAAGCGTAACAGCTCACTGATCGAGAGTCCTTGCGCCGAAAATGATCGGGGCTCAAGCATATTACCGAAATCGCGGATTCGTACGTAAGTACGAGTGGTAGGAGAGCGTCCTGTTCTGCAATGAAGCCAAGGGGGAACCCGCGGTGGAGCGTACAGGAGTGAGAATGCCGGCACAAGTAACCGCAAGACGGGTGAGAACCCCGTCCGCCGAAATACCGAGGTTTCCGGAGCGATGGTGATCAGCTCCGGGTTAGTCGGTCCTAAGCCGATCCCGAACGGGGGAGGCGATGGAGAGCAGGTTAATATTCCTGCACACCGGCACGTTGCGATGGAGGGACGGAGGGTTGTACCTAACGCGACTTATTGGATTGTCGTAGGAGGTTCGAGGAGGTCAGGTAGGCAAATCCGCCTGGCAATACTCCGAGTTCAGTCTAAAGGTGAGGCTTCGGCCGATCCGATGTTAGGGAGCACGCTTCCAAGAAAAACTTCTAAGCATAAACGTGATGGTACCGTACCGCAAACCGACACAGGTGGTAGGGTCGAGAAGACCAAGGCGAACGAGTGAGAGGTCCTTAAGGAACTCGGCAAAAAAGCGGCCGTAACTTCGGGATAAGGCCTGCCCTCATAGAAATATGTGGGGCCGCAGCGAAAGATTTCCTGGCAACTGTTTAACAAAAACACAGCTCCCTGCGAACACGTAAGTGGATGTATAGGGGGTGACGCCTGACCAATGCCGGAAGGTTAAATACGGGGGGTGTAGTGGTCTTCGGATTGCTATGCTGGACTGTATAAGCCCCGGTCAATGTCAGCGATAACTATAATCGTTCTAAGGTCGAGCGCGTTTCTCTTTGAGAAGTTCGCTCGACGGACTAGAACGATTATGGAACGTCCGGTAACGGATTTTCCTTGTTACAACAGCCGAGCCATAGTTACCTTCTTTACCGTAATGTAAAGATAGTCCAAATTGTAACCAACTAGAGACCAAACGTTACAGACCCGACTCACAGCAATGTGAAGGGTCAAGCTAGAGTCCTATTGTGCAAGCGAATAGGGGATATAGAGCGTATTTCCTTGTCGGGTAAGTTCCGACGTGCACGAATGGCGTAATGACTGGGAAACTGTCTCAAGGACCTGCTCGGTGAAAATACAATCGCGGTAAAGATGCCGCGTACCTGCAGTTAGACGAAAAGACCCCAGGAGCTTTACTGTAGCTTCGTATTGGGGCTGTTCGATTGATGCGTAGCATAGGAGGGAGACTTTGAAGCCATTCTCTTGGGAATGGTGGAGTCGCCAGTGAAATACCTCTCTTCATTTGGGCAGTTTCTAACCTGATGGGTAAAACCTATTAGGGACAGTGCGTGGTAGGCAGTTTTAGTGGGGCGCTACCCTCCCAAAGAATAACGGAGGGGTCTCAAGGTCAACTAGGCGCGAATGGAAACCGTGCCGATAGTGCAATGGCAAAAGTTGGCTTGACTGTAAGGCGTAAGTGCCAAGCAGACACGAAAGTGGAGCATAGTGAACCGATGGATCGCGTTAGATGCGTCCGGAGATTACCTGATAAAAGTTACCCTGGGGATAACAGGCTAGTTGTACCCAAGCGTCCATAGCGACGGTACAGTTCGGCACCTTAACTTATGTAATAAGTTGCTAGGTTCATTCGTGAACCTACAATAGAACATACATCGGGGTGCCTATGGTGGCAACACCATATAAAAATAAATTGGCTATATGCTGGAACTCTCAAGTTTAAGCTACTAAAAGCAAACGTGACCCAAACAGTGACGCGAAAGCGTGAGCTGCAGAGGTTCTAAAAATACGTTTGTTCGAGACAATCAGCAGGGAAGACTTCTACGTCAGCAATGATATGAAGAACCCTCAGAGACTACACGCCAATCTCCATCTTAGTGAAATACTATGATAGATGGATGAAGATATAGTCCGATCCTCGCTGAGAAGCGAGAACCCGCACCGACAGCGATGTCGGCTCGGCTTATCCTGGGGCTGGAGCAGGTCCCAAGGGTTTGGCTGTTCGCCAATTAAAAAGTCACGCGAGCTGGGTTTAGACCGTCGTGAGACAGGTTGGTCTCCTATCTACTGCAGGCGTCGATTATTGAGGAGAGTTGTCCTTAGTACGAGAGGACCGGGATGAACGAACCTCTGGTCTGTCGGCTGTCACGCCAGTGGCACTGCCGAGTAGCTATGTTCGGAATGGATAACCGCTGAAAGCATCTAAGTGGGAAGCCAACTCCAAGATCAGTAATCATTAAGTCCCCTGAGAGATTATCAGGTTGATAGGCACTAAGTGGAAGTACAGCAATGTATGGAGCTGAGGTGTACTAATCGGGCGTAATTCTTGTAGGGAATGCTGTACGTGGCTGTAAGTCACGACATCGTTCCCAAAACAATGTTGTACATCTATACAATTTAGATGAGTGTGAGGTATGTTTACCTGTAGTAGTTATGCAATCGATTAAATATCGTGAAATGGTTGCGATTGAAACGGCCCCCCCAAGGCAGCCTACGTTTCATCGTGATCAGCGGGACGGTGGTGTAAAAGCTGCCGTTCCGACCATTTCACGATATTTAATCGCATAAAAACACTCAATGTTCAGTATGAATGTTGTATGTTGGTGCTTATAGCGAGAGGGGTACACCCGTTCTCATTCCGAACACGGAAGTTAAGCTTCTTTGCACCGATGGTACTCCGCAAGGGGGAGAGTAGGTCAGCGCCAACATACAGTATTGATAACCATTGAGTGTTTTTTCGTATCTGTCGCTTGAATAGAGTTTGGTAACGGTTGGGAAGTGGCACTGACCTCCCCCCCCTACGGGTGAAAGTCAGTTTCTTACAGAAACGGTACACCTTGTCGGTATTTCTTTTCGTCACCTCAAGAAATACCAGGCAAGGTCTTGCGATGCTCCAGGTATTCGCTTCTCACCAACATACAGTATTGATAACCATTGAGTGTTTTTTGTGTCTGCCGTTTGAAAAGGGTTTGGTATACTATAGCTATGTCAACAAAATCACTCTATATCGTCATTGGAGGATTACTACTCATCATTGGGTACCTATTATTTATGCCGACGACGCCGCAAGTAGTTGCGCCGGAAGTGGTGCCCGAGGTACCGGCAGCCGAAGAAGTGGTACCCGAGGCGGTGCCAGAGCCTGTAGCCGCTCCTGTAGCGGAAGACGTCGTCACTATAGAAGGATTGTTTCTAAGTTTAGCTGAAGAAAAAACCGATTTTCAGAAGTCTTTTTACTACCTCCTCCTCGATGATGGAACCGAAGTGGTTCGTATCGATCTCCGTCCGCTGTTGGGGTATCAGCTTCAGGATCCCACTGGCAAGCTTGGGGTAGATCGTGGGCAACAGGTCGTAATTACCGGGGCAATGGATGAAACTGGTTTTGTTATCGCAAGTATCAAGCCGGCGCAGTAGTCTCATTCCCCGCAGGTTCATGTGGAGAAGCACTCCTATCTGCTAGAATAAGTGCATGGGACTCTATCGGCCGTGGGCTTTTTGGCGACAGGTGCAGTACGGCACTGGTTTTGGTATGTTTTGGGTACTCATTTTTACGGGTATCTATTTTGGATATTTTTATAACGAACCTACGTGTTTTGATGGGCGACAGAATGGTGCTGAGCGGGGCACTGACTGTGGCGGATCCTGTACCCGTATTTGCGCGTTTGAGGTAACCAAGCCAACGGTAAAGTGGGCACGAAGTTTTGAGGTAACAGAAGGGCAGTACAATGCTGTGGCGTACGTTGAAAACCGCAACCAGTTTGCTGCATCGCCTGAAGTGCCGTATACCCTGCAGCTGTTTGATGCAAAGGGCCTCATTGCTGAGCGGACAGGTGTGACTATTCTGCCACCTGACAGTGTGTACCCAATCTTTGAGGCCCGTATTGCTACCGATGGACGTGTGCCAACGCAGACAATCTTAGAGCTCGGTGAAGCAACAATGTGGGTCCCAGCTTCAGCCGGTCGCGAGCAGTTTACGGTGAATAGTCGCACCCTTACCGGGTCTGATGCAAAGCCGCGACTCCAGGCATCGCTGACAAACAATGACTTGGTTGAGGCGCAAAATGTAGAAGTAGTCGCCACTATTTTTGACGCCCGGGGTAATGCACTTACAGCGTCGCGCACGTTTATTGATCGCTTCCCAGCTCGGGGAACAGAAACTGCCATCTTTACCTGGCCTGAACCAATCGCGAAAACCGTCCGTAGCTGTGAGGTGCCAACCGACTTGGCGATGGCAATCGACCTCTCAGGGAGTATGAACAAGGACAATGCTAACCCGCCGCAACCCGTAACCTCAGTCCTTAAGGCTGCTGAAGGATTTGCGTCACGGCTGCGCAGCAACGACCAGGCGGCACTGGTTACCTTTGCTACCGATGCAGTCGTTAACAAAACCTTAACCGGAGATGTTGCTGGTGTGGCTAAAGCTATTGCAGCTCTCACCATTGACCCCGAAGAAGAGCAGGGAAGTACCAATACCGGCGATGCGATTCTCCGTGCGGGAGAAGAGCTCAACTCAGCTCGCCATAGTGAAGAGGCGCGTAAAGTGTTGGTGCTGCTGACTGACGGTTTGGCGACCGCTCCCGATGAAGAGCCGGAAGCGTACGCGCTCAAGGCCGCTGAAAGCGTTAAGGCTACCGGAGTAAACATCTTCAGTATTGGCCTCGGCGCCAATGTAAACATGGAATTTGTCCGCCAGGTAGCGAGTAGTGAAGACCAAGCGTACGCTGCGGTTTCAACAGGTCAGATTGATAGTATCTACAAGAGCATTACTGCGGCACTTTGTGAGGATGGGGCGGCGGTTATCGAAATTATCCCCAAAACTACCGCTAGTTTCCAGGCGTTGCAGTAGGCAGCCTGGGTGTGTTGCTGCATTTGGACAGTTTTGCCGCGCCTGCGTATACTAGGCTCTACCTATGCGCACGCTCCGCTCACTTTTTTCAGGTATCGATATTTACCTCCTCGGTGCCGCCCTCATTTTGACGGGGATGGGCCTAGTAACAATGTACTCGTTTGAGGGAGATAACTTCTTTTTTGAGCGGCAGCTCATTTGGATTGGTACAGCTATTTCCTTGATGTTTTTGGCGATGTTGCCCGATTACCGCTTCTTGCGGGTAGGGAATGCGACATTTCTCATATACCTATTTTTTGTTTTTCTACTTATCTTGGTTCTCTTTATTGGAGAAATCACCCTTGGGGCGCAAAGTCGTTTCAACTTTGGTTTTTTTAGTCTCCAGCCGTCTGATCCGGCAAAGCTCGTATTGATTGCGGTCTTGGCCAAATACTTTAGTAAACGACACGAGCTCATTGGAGATTTTAGGCACATTATTATCTCTGGCTTCTACGCCTTTATTTTCTTTGGTTTGGTGTTTATTCAGCCAGACTTCGGAACTGCGGTTATTCTGTTCTTCGTGTGGTTCGGTATGATCTTAGTGGCAGGCATCAAGCTTCGCCACCTCGTAACAGTGTTCCTGCTCGGGACACTTACCTTTGGCGGTATGTGGCAGTTTGTTTTCATGGACTACCAAAAGGAACGTATTGCAACGTTCTTAGATCCTCTTGCAGATATCCAGGGGGCCGGCTATAACGCGTACCAGTCAACGGTAGCGGTCGGTTCTGGGCAATTTATCGGGAAGGGGATTGGGTATGGTACGCAGAGCAAGCTGCAGTTTTTGCCTGAGTATGAGACCGACTTTATCTTTGCCGCCTACGCCGAGGAGTGGGGCCTCGTTGGCGTGCTGCTGCTCTTTATTTTGTTTGGCGTCGTTATTGGAAGGCTTCTCTGGCACGCTATACGCGCCGCCACGAACTTTGAACGCCTCTTTGCGACAGGAGTAGCCATTCTCTTCGTAAGTCACTTTTTCGTCCATATTGGGATGAATATTGGGGTGTTACCGGTGACGGGAACAACCGTACCATTCCTCTCGTACGGTGGTACCCACCTCATGACCGAGTTTATCGGTATTGCTATCGTAATGGCCATGAGCCGCTACGCCACCCCCCGCTACCAAACAACGCAGCTGACGATTGTAGAAGAGGAATGAGCAAACGAGCGCGTAAAAAGTGATTCCCATCACTTTTATACCTATTGCGAATTTCGTTCCCGATTTTATGGAAGTAACACGCAACCTGAAACCGAGGTACACGTTCGAGTTCGGATCTCGAACTACATGTTCGAGTTCGGATCTCGAACTTTGGTATAGAGTGATACTGTATCACGAACCATCCGTTCAATACTGTATTCAGTACAAATATGCTGAAGAGTAGCGGTGTACTCAGCTTGGCGAGCGGTATTCTCTAGGAGTTCAGCTATAGCAGTAGTGAGCGCGTCTACCGCACCTGGGGGGACCAACGTGCCCGTCTGACCGTCTGTAATGAGCTCAGGAATGCCACCGACGTTTGTGGCTACGATAGGGACAGAGGCGAGACCCGCTTCAAGGAGTACGTAGCCAGCAGCCTCTGATTTCGATGGTAGGACAAAAAGATCAAGCGCTTTTAGGAAGCGGGCAGCCTCAGGTAGGGCGCCAACGAGAAAGACGTGCTCCTCAAGACCGAGGTGTTGAATTTGCGCAGTGAGCCGTTCACGTTCTTCACCTTCGCCAATAATCACGTACCGCAAGCGGGGGAGGGCATGAATAAGCGATGCTACTGCGTCGATTGCGACATCCAAGTTTTTGATGGAGTGCAGCTCGGCGATAGTGCCAATCCAGGTGTCGTTATGGAAATTAACTAATCCGTAGGCGGTATTGGTGACTTGCATCTCTAAGAGCTGCCGTGCGTCATCTTTTGTTTTAAAAAGGGGCACTGCTCGACCGAGGCGAACGGTGTGCATTTTTGCTTTAGTAAACGGCCAGCGCATCTGGTTGCGCAATCGTTCGGTTACAGTAATGGTTGTGTGGGCGAACATGATGGTAAGCCAGTGAAAAAACCCAACGATTATACGAGACACTGCACTACGCGTTTCATTAAATGCCCAGCCGTGCGAGGTGTAGACAACATGAGGTACTCGCTGGAGTCGCCCCAAGAACGCGCCAATACCACCAGCCTTTGAACTGTTGACGTGGAGTACGTCAGGGCGCTCTGCGCGCAGTATCTTAGAAATCTGCCAGAACGAGAGCAGTTCTTTTTTGAAAGATATATCGCGCTGCAGACCGGGAATCTTAATTACCCGGATACCAGCTGCTTCGAGCTTTGTAACTAATTCGCCACTGCCCCCAACCGCCACAATCGGAAGGAATTCAAGTGGGTCGAGGGATGTGGCCAAATCGTAGACGTAGCGTTGTGCTCCGCCCCAATTTGACTTTGTGATGAGGAATAGGACCTTTTTTTGCATTTGCTCATTGTAACATTATAGCCACTTTTAAGGTTGTATTTGGAGAAAATGAGCGTTTGGCATATGGTTCCAGCGATTCTCCCTCGGTAGGTCGAATCGGGAACGAAATTCGCAATAGTCGCTTGCGCTCGTTTGCTTATTTCATCCTTGCTAATTTATGCCTAAACGGTAGGATAGGAGCACATACTATATGGGTGAACGAAGTCGCGAATTACTGCTTCTGATTGTGGGTGATGTACTGTGCTTTACTATTGCACTGTACCTCACGCTAACAGTACGTTATCTAGAACTGCCAGGACAAGACCTCCTCGATCAGCATCTCGGCCCTTTTGCGGTGCTGGCCAGTGTTTGGCTGTTTATTTTCTATATTGCTGGTCTCTACGATAAGCACACGGCATTTCTAAAGAAACTACTCTTTAGTCGTATTTTGAATACACAGGTGGTGAATATGCTCGTGGCGGCGCTACTCTTCTTGGTGCTCCCGTTTGGCATTGCCCCGAAGACAAACCTGGTGATTTACCTCGTCGTGTCGATTGTGCTCCTCACTGTCTGGCGCTTAAAGTACTTCGCGTACTTTTCACCAAAGCAGCGTCATAAAGCGATTTTAATTGCCGACGGTGCCGAAGCAATTGAGCTCGTTGATGAAGTAAATAACAACGAACGCTACAACTACTCCTTTGTGCGCCTCATTGATCATGAGACGGCCGGGAAGATTGATGACTTTGAAGAGAAGCTGCTCGGGCTTATCGAGCGTGAAGGTATCTCTATTATTGTGGCAAACCCTCGTACAGAGTACGTGGAAAAAATCATGCCACGCTTGTTTGAGCTGTCGTTTTTGAAGTTTGAATTTACGTTCCTCGATTTTTATAAAGTATACGAAGATACGTTTGACCGAGTTCCGCTTTCAAGCTTGCGCTACGACTGGTTTATCAATCATGTGTCGCACAGCAAGAACTTTTTCTATGACGCGTCAAAACGGTGTATTGATGTGGTAGGGAGTCTCATTCTTGGGGCAGGTTTTCTCGTGGTACTTCCGTTTATTTACCTGGCAGTACGAATTGAAGGGAGGCAGCCAGGGGTTTTTATGACGCAGCAGCGGATTGGTCGTTTTAACGCGCCAGTCAAGGTGCTGAAGTTGCAGACCATGACTGTCAACGATGCGTCCTCAAGTACTTGGACCAAAGAAGATGCCCAGAAAGGCAACCAAATTACCAAAGTTGGGAATGTGTTGCGAAAACTGAGCATCGATGAAGTGCCGCAAGTCTGGAACATCCTAAAAGGCGAGATGTCACTCATTGGTCCACGTAACGACATCGAAGGGCTTGGCTATCGCCTGGCGGAGCAGATTCCGTACTACAACATTCGCAATTTTGTAAAACCAGGCGTTTCAGGCTGGGCGCAAACCCACCAGTACTACATGGGGGACAATATCAGCCCGCAGTCGTTTGAGGAGTCGCGAATGCGTCTTGCCTACGACCTCTATTACGTGAAAAATCGCTCAATGCTGCTTGATATCGAGATTGCCTTGCGGACGATTAAAACCTTGTTGTCTCGCTTTGGTATACACATTCGATTGCCACGGTAGTTGCTTATCAACCACCGCTTTGTATACTCATTGAGAGATATATGAGGTAGAGAGATGCAGCAGTATCGGTCTCATTGGTTGGTCTTTAGTAACTTAGGATGGTTGGTGCCAATGCACTATGCATATCAAGCAGGAAGTGTAGTATTGGCATTCCCTAGTCTGGTAGTAATGGTATGTTCTATGATGTATCACTGGAATCCTTCGCGTGTGCGAGAGTATCTTGATACTAGTTTTGCGTTGGTGTACCTCGGGGTGGGTCCATTTCTTCTCTATGCTGCAGCTTTCCAAAAACTACTTTTGGTTGTCTGTTGTGCAGTAGTGAGCGTAGCAGCTGCCACATGGATGTATGCCAGAGTGTGTGATACTCGAAACAATACCTTGGCGTATCAACGTTGGCATGGGGTATGGCATATACTCGCAGCGCTTATGACACTCACTATTTACATGTATTTTTTCAACGGTACCAATACTTCGTAGGTACCGTTTTTTAGTGCAATGTTGTAACTATGGTAAACTTCTCACTGTTATACTAAAAATATGAGTGAGCGAACTATTTTAATTGTCGGTGGGGCGGGCTATGTTGGGGAAATGCTGGCTGAACAGCTTGGTAAGCGGGCTGATGTGGCTACGCTTATTTTGCTCGATAAGGAGCCGCAGAGTGAGTACGGAAAAAAGCTGCCAAAGGTCACCTATATTCAGCACAATATGGCTGATGATGGTTGGCAGGAGAAGGTAGCGGAGCTCAACCCTGATTCAGTGGTGCATACAGCGTGGCAGATTCGCGCTATGTACGGCCAAGCCAAGGAGCAGTGGCGATGGAACGTGGACGGCTCGCAAAAAGTATTTGATTTTGCGCTCGCAACGCCATCAGTGAAGAAGTTGGTTTATTTCTCCACAGCCTCGTCGTATTCGGCCCGTCTCGATAACCGGTTTGAACACCTCTTTACTGAAGCTGAAGGCTTCCGGGACGACGACTACATCTACGCCCACGAAAAGAAGGTGACAGAAGAAAATTTAAAAAAGTTGTTTGATGAAGCGAAGGCAGCCGGTAAGGTGGTGCCACAAGTGTCTGTCGTGCGACCAGCAGCGATAACGGGTCCTCGTGGTCGCTTTATGCGCATTCGGTTTGGTTTGCAGTCGGCGCTGCAGGGTAACCTGAAGGGAGGTTTTGTGAATCGCCTTATCACCACACTCACTGCCTTTGTGCCTGCTACAAAGGGTTGGGCCCGACAGTTTATTCATGAAGACGATGTAACCGATATTGTCACAAACCTTATTTTTGAGCCCTTCGCCTGGGATTATAACGTGTTTAATATCGTACCGGTGTCTCCGGCGGTGTTTGCCCCTGATATGGCCAAGGCGGTCGGAAAGAAGGTTCTGCCAATTCAGCCCTGGATGGCCCGTTTTGCCTTTTTCTTTTTCTGGCACGCGACGAGAGGGAAGGTGCCGACGTGCCCTGGAAGCTGGCGTTTTTACTCCTATCCTGTCCTCATGAGTGGGCAAAAATTAGCCCAGATTTATACCTGCGCCTATACGAGTAAGGATGCGTTTGCCTATACCGATGGTCGCTACGCAGATTGGGTCCCAGAAGCGTCACGGCTCCTTAAGCCGCGTGAGTAGAGAAAAACGGCCGGAGCCTATGGCTCCGGCCGTTTTGTAAGTCATGCCACAAAGGGGTATACTGGGCCCCATGATTATTGACGGGAAGGCAATTGCTGAAGAAATTTTTGCAACGCTTAAAAATGAGATTACGCATCACACTCACGCACCACACCTTACGGTGATTACCTGTGCGCCTGCGTTTGCGACACAGAAATATATTGGCTTAAAAAAGCGAAAGGCAGCTGAGGTTGGGATTGAAGTAAATGTCATAGAGCTACCGAGTAGTGCATTGACCGAGGATCTTGTCACGGTGGTTCAGCGCGTCAGTATGCAAACTGACGGCATTATTGTGCAGTTACCGCTCCCGGCTCATATTGATACAGAAAAGGTACTCGCGAGCATTCCCGCTGATCTCGATGTTGATGGTATGCAGTACGCAACAACAGGGACGGGCTATGTACCACCAGTAGTAGCAGCCATTGCTGAGCTTGTAGAGCGGCACGATATGTTCCTAGTTGGGCAGCAGGTGGTTGTAGTCGGGCAGGGGAGACTGGTTGGCTTGCCGGCTGCGAGGTGGGCAGCCAATCAGGGAGCAGTAGTTACCGTACTGACTAAGGAAAGTACTGACCAGGCCGAAGTGATCAAGAATGCCAACATTCTCATTCTTGGCACCGGCGTAGCGGGCCTTATCCAGCCATCGATGATCAAAGACGGGGTGGTTATATTTGATGCCGGCACCTCGGAAGAAGATGGCGAAATTACTGGCGACGCCGACCCTGCCTGTGCCGCAAAGGCGACGCTGTTTACCCCGGTCCCCGGCGGCATTGGTCCACTGACCGTTGCTGCGTTATTACGCAACGTAGTGCTTGCAGTAGCCTAGTGGGCAAAGCTATACCTGCATGGTATAAACGTACATACACGGTTCTAGCAATAACTATTTTTATGACTGATACATCAAACGAGGCAAAGCAGGAGACGCTCATTCGCCGTTTTTGGGCGATCGTCATGCTGGGAGCGATTATTGCGCTCGGGCACTTCGTCTACACTAATGCAATCACAGAAGGAGCGAAGTACCCTTTTAAGCTCGGCCTTGATTTAGCTGGTGGGTCACACCTGGTCTATGAGGCTGATGTATCTTCGGTAGCTCCTGAAGAAGTTGATGAACTCATGAGTGTGCTCCGTGACGTGATTGAGCGGCGTATTAATGTGTTCGGTGTTTCTGAACCAATTGTGCAAGTCGAGGAGAGTAGCTTTGTCAGTGATGTGGAGCAGCACCGGTTGGTCGTTGAGCTTCCGGGGGTGACCGACGTAGCGGCAGCGGTGGCAGAAATAGGTAAGACCCCACTCCTTGAATTTAAATTAATTGATGAGGCAGCACTCCAGGCCCAGGCGTTTGCCGAAAGTATGGCTGCAAGCTCAACCGCGAGTTCAAGTGGTGCGATTATAAGCAACATCAAGGTTGATGGGCAGGCAGTGTCTGATAATCCATTTATTGATACGGGACTCACAGGACGATACCTCACGAGTGCCGCACTCGAATTTTCTGGTGGACAGCCGGGACAGCTGGCAAATGATCCGATTGTTTCGATTGTCTTTAATCCTGAAGGAGCAGAGCTGTTTGAGCGGATTACCCGAGAAAACACTGGCGAGCGTTTAGCAATTTTCCTCGATGGTGAGATGCTCTCAGCACCAAATATTAATGAACCAATTACTGGTGGTAAAGCAGTAATTTCTGGAGGATTTACGCCAGATGAAGCGCGGAGTCTAGCGCAAAACCTTAATTTCGGTGCGTTGCCAGTACCTATTACACTCGCGAGTACCCAGACCATCGACGCAACACTTGGTGCCAGTGTGGTTGAGCAGAGTGTGATGGCAGGTGCGGTTGGGCTCCTCGTGATTTCACTGTTTATGATTTTCTGGTACCGCGTACCGGGGGTGATTGCGAGTATTGCGCTCACGATGTACATCATCATTAACTGCGCTATCTTCATGCTTATTCCAGTGACGCTCACAGCAGCCGGGCTGGCTGGCTTTGTGCTCTCACTCGGTATGGCGGTTGATGCGAATGTACTGGTGTTTGAGCGCCTGAAGGAGGAGTTCCGGAGCGGGAAGGGAAGTCGTGCTGCTGCCAAGGAGGGATTCAGTCGAGCGTGGAGTGCGATTCGCGACGGTAACGTGACCAGTTTGCTCTCAGCCGTTATTCTGTTTTGGTTCGGCACATCACTCATTAAAGGGTTCGCGCTTGTGCTCGGCATCGGTATTATTATCTCGATGCTCTCAGCCCTCACCCTCACGCGGGTGATGCTCTTGGCACTACCTGACGTGAAGAAGAGTGATGCAGGAGTATGGCCATTTTTATTCGGTACTGGTTTAAAGAAATAAGGTATGTTCATCATTCGTAATCGCACATTGTTCTTGTGGTTGGCGGTCGGCATCGTGACGGTTTCGGCTGTCGTGGTAGCAGCTTTTGGACTTAAGCCAGGTATTGATTTTACCGGAGGCAGTCTCCTCGAAGTGAGCTATGTAAACGTTCCGGAAAAAACTGAGGTGGAAGCAGCGTTGGCGCCACTTGGACTCGGTTCGCCCCTTATTCGTCGCTCAGATACCAATGCAGCCAATGGCTACTTGATTACCGTGCGTGACCTTACTATAGATGAGCGCACCACTGTCGAGACCACACTCACCAGCTTAGGTGAGGGAGGCACCGTCACACGCTTCACCTCAATTGGTCCGGTAATCGGACAAGAGCTGCGTGATAAGGCGGTATGGGCGATTGGGGCGGTACTTTTGATTATTGTGCTCTACGTTGCCTTTGCCTTTAAGGGAGTTGGCAAGCCGATTAGTTCTTGGGTGTACGGCTTTATGACTGTAGCTGTACTGGGGCACGATATTCTCGTTCCGGTCGCCGTAATGAGTCTCCTTGGATACTTTACTGGAGCTGAGGTTGATATTCTCTTTGTTACAGCACTTCTCACTATTCTCGGGTACTCGGTCAACGACACCATTGTTATCTTCGATCGCGTACGCGAGAAGTTAGTTCAAAATCGTACTGAGCATCGAACCAAGATTGTTGAGCCAGGTGGCATTGAACGAGAAGAAGTGGAGTATACGCTCACCAAGCCGTTTGATGAGCTCGTTGGCCAAGCAGTGTCAGAAACAATGGCTCGTTCAATCAACACATCGCTTACCGTACTCTTCGCACTCCTCGTTCTCTACTTCCTCGGTAGTGCGGTGACACAAACGTTCGTCCTTGTCTTGATTGCTGGTGTGTTTGCTGGAGCTTTCTCTTCAATCTTCATCGCGAGCCCACTCCTCGTGCGCTACGCCGAATGGCAAGCTGCTCGTCATCCGGAACTGAAGGTCGGCAAGTAACATGACAGTCATTGGCATCACTGGTACAGATGGCGCAGGTGAGAAGGTGTGGGACACCTTCGCAAGAGGTTGCCTGGTATTTTTCAAGTGGACGCAGAAAAATACCGACAACCTGTACAGTTTCTGTAAGAAGAGGGTGAAGGTCTCCGTGCCCGCAACTGAATCGATAGTAATTACCCACATTGCTATATGGTAGTAATCGGCATCACCGGTACAGATGGAGCAGGGAAGGGCACGGTCGTCGACCACCTCGTTTCCAAGCATGGCTTTGTGCACTATTCCTCTCGTTCATTTATTGCCAAGGTGGTGGCCGAAAAAGGGCTTGAGCCAACCCGGAACCAGCTCCGATTAACTGCCAATGAACTCAGGGCTGCATACGGTGATGATTTTGTTGTCCGCCAAGCCTACGAGCAGGCAACCCGTGATGGTGCTGAAAAAGTAATTATTGAATCTATCCGTGCCCTGGCCGAAGCACATTTTTTGAAAGCGCAAGATGGCATCCTTCTCGCAGTGGATGCCGATAGTCGCATTCGATTTGAGCGGGTGCAGTCTCGCCGCTCGGCTACTGACCAGGTGAGTTACGAAGACTTCCTTGCGCACGAAGCACTCGAGCGGAATGATCCTGACCCGCACGGTATGCAGAAGGCGAAAGTGATGGAAATGGCAGACGTGACTATCCTGAACGATGGAACGTACGCAGAGCTACAAGGAGTGGTCGACGCGTGGCTAGTAACTCTTGCTACGTAAGTACCCGTGCTACAATTTAGGAGTAGTTTTACGACTAATATTTTTTCATATATGCATTGGCTCCTTGACCCGATTACTAAACACTACGTAGATTTTAGTGGGCGAGCGACGCGTCAGTCGTTTTGGATGTTTGTTCTTTTTCACACGCTCATTGTTATTGCGTTTGTAATGCTTGGATTGGCGGCATTGATGGGAACTGGCAATTTCCCTGGTGTGCTCTATGTTGTGTTTGGTCTTTTTATTGTGGGTACGTTTTTGCCAGGCTTAGCTATATCAGTTCGGCGACTTCATGACGCCGGGTTTTCTGGTTGGTTAATCCTGATTGGTATTATTCCATACCTAGGGAGTTTGATTCTCCTGGTGCTCTACTGCCTACCTACCAAAGTGGCAGCACCTGTTGCGGAGGAAGTGGCACCAGCGTCCGGGACAGCGGCAGATCAGGCACCGGTGACCGTAACTACCGAATAAAACTATGATTGTAAACGCTACGTGGTCGAATGTCGTATTTGGTCTGGTGACACTCCTCGTATTTTGTATTATTGGCGTTAGTATTTCTGCCGCGCTTTTGTTTACGCCAGATTTTTCACGGAACACTGAACAAGAAGCTCGATTTATGCAGTATCAAGCAGCAGCCGAGCAGTTTAAAGGGCGTATGTATGATTTTGACGGCGTGTGTAGTGAGCTCATCTTGGCTGAGGGGGTGATATGTGCCGATGACGAAACATCGTATCGGGTACTTGAGCGTCACAAGGAGAACGGGTACTACTGCATTGATCATACTGGTTTTGCTGGACAAATTCCGTCACCGCCGGCTTCGGTGCTCGCGTGTAACCTGTAGCAATAGAAAAAACGGCGGTCGCACATGCGACCGCCGTTTGGTTAGTTATGAATTCTTGTGCCTGTAAACGGGTTACCATCGAGGTAGCTTTTGAGTGAAACAAGCTTTGTGCCGTTGATGGCGGCCACTTCGATACCCTTAGCTTCGGCTTCACGGGCTGCCACCGGATCAAATGGCGCATTGAGACCGGGGTCCCAACTTTCAGGAATTAGCTTGCGGAATTCAGCCCAGGTAATGTCCTCAATTTTGGTTGCGTCCGGGTTGGTCTTTGGGTCAGCAGTATAGACGTAGTCGATATTGGAAAGATTGATAACTTTCTTGGCGCCAATGCGCTCAGCAATTTGAATAGCGCGGAGGTCGGTAGAACAGCCGGGGCGGTACCCTGCAGCTACCACCACTCGTTCATGGGCAGGTACATCGAGGACCTCATCAGGATTCTTCACCATGATGCGGTACGCTAAATCACGGAAGATAGTGAGAAGGAGGTGTCCGTTTAAGTGTGTCGCGTGGATACCGAGCCAATCGAGGTCGTCACGCGTGAGGGTCGCCACCTCAGCCGCAGCTTCTTGGTACTTGCGGGCTGTCTTGCCACCGCCAGCGATTAAAATAAAACGACGGCCGTTAGCCGTTTCAGTTTCTACGAGATCGCGTAATGATGAGAGGAAGTGGGTATCAATCTGTTCACCAGGAACAATGAGTGATCCGCCGACTGAGATAACAATGGTTTCTTGATGTGACATAACGTGACCTATTGTACGGTAGGTTCCTTAAAATTCAAAAATGTGAGTAACCGCGTAGGTGTCGTAGTGCTGCAGGTGTCGGCGGGAAAGACTATGCACGCGTAGCACTGCATCACATTGGTGCATAAAAAAACGGCCGGACAAATGTATGTCAGGCCGTATGGTCTAAAGCGCAATCATTTTATAATCGCGGGTGGTGTTACCCCTTCGGGTGCTGCTGGCGCCATTCGTAGTAGACGGTGCCGCATTTGCAGTCCATCGGGGGAAGCTTGATGGGGTTGAGGCAGGCGAGCGACATGATGGGAATCCCATCGAGCAGCACGACCTGTTCACCAGCATCACACGTCCTCGACGTCCAGTAGGCCTTCGCGCTGTCGTCGACGGCCGCCAGGGTGAATGCCCCCTTGAACACATCGTTGCAGGCAGCAACCGAAACCCGGTCGCTTCGGAGCATCTTCTTGAAGGCCGCATCGGTGAGCTTGAGGTCCATGGTATCGCCGATGATGGCACGCGCCTTGGCGTAGACTGCGTCTGAGCGGTAGTGCCCGGCCGGGTCAGCCAGTAGGGCGTCGAGACTGGCTTGCTGACCGCCGTGGCGGGCATCATAGGCCGGTGCAGCGAAGCTCTGCAGATTTCCTTCTGCCAGGGCCGGCAGGGAAGTCAGACTGGCAAGAGCTGCCAGAGTGACCAAAGAACGCTTGAAAAGTTGCATTGGTAGGTCCTTTCCTTGATGAGAACACTGAGCTACTTATATCACTTTTTTCAAAAAAAGCAATATTTGAGTCGTCATTTTGAGATACATTAAATACAACACGACTTGCTATATGTCAAAAAATATCATATAATGTACGTAGATAGATACTTGACAACTTAAATACGGAGATGTGAAATGAAAACGCTTGGAAGCGTCCTTGCTATTGGCGCTCACCCTGACGATATTGAGCTTGGCTGCGGAGGCAGTCTCGCAAAGCTTGTCGAGATGGGGGTCAACGTGCGGGCACTTATTTTGACCAGGGGAACGGTCGGCAATCGTGCCGACCATGATCGGTTAGATGAAACTCGCCGTGCACTCAAACTACTTGGCGTTACCGATGTGGTGACCGCCGATTTTCCGGATACGCGTATGTACCTTCATGCGGCTGAGGTAATAACCTGCATTGAAGCGCAGGTGCGAGACCTTAAGCCGGACAGGGTATACACGATGTTTGAAAATGATCGGCATCAGGACCACCGGACGACGTTTGAGGCTACCATCGTAGCCTGCCGTGAAGTACGGCAAATCCTCAGTTACGAAACACCGTCAAGTTTGATCGATTTCCAGCCGCAGGTCATCGAAGATATTGGTGACTATCTCGGCCGGAAGATCGATGCGCTCGCGCTGCATAAAAGCCAGTGCGATCGCCCCTATACTCAACCCGAAGCAATGCGCATCAAAGCCATGTTTCGGGGTCAACAAGTTGGAATCGGACCCGCTGAAGGCTTCATCGGGTACAAGATCATCCTCTAATCAGAAAGGGAAGACAGATGAAAGACATGATTGAAACCATGTGGTGGCAACGACTGCAGCAGCAAGCCGAGTATTTCTCGGTCGGCTTTACGTCGTACATAGACCCTTCAGCAAAAATCGCTGACACAGCGACGCTTGAGGGGGATGTGTTTGTCGGTAAGAACACAAAGATTTGCCCTGGCGCCTTTATTCAGGGGCCGGTGGTGATTGGTGATAATTGCCTCATCGGTAATAACACCATGATTCGTGGACCGTTGACCATTGGTAACGGTACGATCGTAGGGTTGGCGGCTGAAATCAAGAATGGCGTGATTGGTAGCAAGGTTGCTATTGGTCCCGGTTGCTATGTGGCCGACTCAGTTTTGGAGGATGGCGTCTATCTGGGTGCTGTGGTCCGGACGAGTAACCATCGGCTTGATGGGCGTATGGTGTCGGTTATTCACGAGGGTAAGTTGCATGACACCGGGATGGAAAAGCTTGGTTGTCATATCGGCGCTGGTGCTCACCTTGGCATCATGGTGATTATCCTCCCCGGGCGCGTTATTGCACCTGGGAGCCTCTTTGGTCCACGGATTACGATTGAAAAGAATCTGCCGGCTGGCCGGTATACCCTGAAGCAAGAGCTGCGCTGTGAGGCGCTTTCCGTAGAGACCACAGGAGGTCAGCATGTCTAAGTTTTGCGTTATCGTTCCAGCACGGAACGAAGCAGTGATGATTGCAAGAACGCTCAAAGGCCTCATGGCTGCAGGTGCGCTTGCAACGGACATCTACCTTATCGATGATTGCTCATCGGATGAGACGGGTGACATTGGAAGGGAACTCGGCGTCAACGTGTTGCGCAACGACCCCAACCTCGGTAAAGCTCTGGCAGTCCAACATGGAGTGCGTGAGTTTCACTTGAGTGAGCGGTACGAGTTCATCGCGTTGATGGATGCGGATACCCTCGTTGATGAGGCGTATTTTGAAGCCATGCTAAAGAGCTTTGATGATCCGGAGGTAGTTGTTGCTTGTGGGCGACCGATTTCGATCAAACACAACTGGCTGACTGCGTACCGGGCGCTCTGCTACGCCAACGGACACTACGTGTATCGAAAAGCGCAGGGCAAGATTGGCATGGTCTGTATTGCACCAGGTTGTGCAACGATGTACCGCTCAACCATTTTTGACCAGCTCGACTGGAACAATGATACGGTTGCCGAAGACATGCATGTCACCATTCAGGTGCACCATGAGCGTCTTGGGAAGGTGGCGTACGCCGTTGATGCAAAAGTGTACACCCAGACCCCGCGAGATTTGCGGGGGTACAACAAACAGATGTACCGGTGGTATACCGGGACATGGCAAGTGATTCGCAAGCAGCGTGTCTACTTTGGCAACAAGTTGGTTGACTGGGAGTGCAAGTTGCTGTGGACGGAAGGACTTATCACGGCAATCTTGCGGGTGGTGTTTCCACTGCTGGCCTTGTCTCTACCGCTCTTTGCTGAAAAATTGCGGTGGTTGGTCAGTTTTGGATTGGTGAGTGACGGTACGATTGATTACTACATTGCACTCGCCACTCCATGGTACTCGGGACTCTTGGTCTTCGCAGTGATGACGGTCAGCAGCTACCTTGTGTCGTTGCCGGCAACGTTCATTTTTGCGTTCTTGGAACGACGGTGGGATATCGTCAAGTACTCGCCAACGTACCCGATCATTCGCTACGTGGATGTGTACTTTTTCCTTAAAGGGTTCTGGCGGGCGATTGTCCAAAATCGGTCTATCGAGTGGTTTACACCCACACGCTACGCAGAGAAAGGTAAGTGACATGTGGAAGATGCTCCTCATACTCTGTGCCGTGCTGGCTTCGCCAGTTCGGGCAGAGACGCCAATGGCTATCGTCAGCTTTACGTTTGACGATGCGCCGAAATCGGTGATGTCTGTCGGCCTGCCGCTTATGCAGCAGGCCGGCTATCCAGCGACGGTCTATATTTCGACCCGAAATACGGCATACCCTGGATACATGAACTGGGAAGACGTGGCCGAAGTCGCGAAGCATGGCTGGGAAATTGGTGCGCATACCCATACGCACGCACGCCTCACTGAGTTGCGCGATGAAGAGATCGTGTTGGAGTTTGAAACTTCCGATACCGAGTTCTTGCAGCACGGCTACCGCCCAGCAGTCTTCGCAACCCCGTACGGATCGTACGATGATCGCGTCCTCTCGGTTGTAAAACGGTACTATACGTCGCATCGGGCCGCGTGGCCGGCTGGAGCGAATACGCTCCAGCCTGATCCCTACGCCGTTGCGTCGTATGAAATCAATCGCACCACCACAATCGAGGAGGTTACCCGCCTCCTTGAAAACTTGCAAAAAAATGGTGGTTGGGTAGTATTTCAGTTACACCACGTATTTCCGAAGGGGGAAGTGGTGAGCGAAGAGTACGGAACCGATCTGCTTGAAGCGATTATCAAGCAGGTTCAAACGAAACAAATCGCTGTCCTCACGGTCAGTGATGCCCTCACACAGCTAAACAAGGAGTGACGAAAATGTCTGTCAATGGAATGGGGATGGGCCGCTGCTCGGCCGTCCTGCACCTCACGGTGCAGTACCCGAAAATCGCGGCTTGCCTCTGCCTTCTCGGCATCGGCGGCTGGACGGCGCTCGACGCCAAAAAGGTCGAGGCGTACTGCCAAGACCCCACCGCCGCGAACTACCAAGAGGTTCGCGAAGGCATTCGGCCCGAAGCAGATAAGGTCTGCTTCTGCCTGGATGGCGAATGTGGTCCTTTGAACTAAGTTCTTCGCCCAACGACGAGGTCCTGCGCATACGCGTAGGGCCTTTTTTAAATTTAGAATGTAGCGCTTACGTTTGTTTGTATACTTAGCTGTGTGAGCGATCTGTGGTCGCACGAAGCCTGAGGCCCCAGCTGTTAGATTCACCGGGAATACGGTAGCGTCGAGAATACGAGAACTGCGAGATGGCGAAGAGGGTCACAAGTATTGTTTTATAAAAACGGTAATCTATCCAACTTTCAGGAGTGAGGAGCGCTCGGGCAATTTCGTTGGCAATGGCGGCTGCTAGTAAGAACCAAAACCAGCGCCAGGTAATCACCTTCCATCCGTCATCCGTCATAGCAAAAACGGTACCAAATAATTGTTTAAGGAGGAGTGTCTTTCGGTTCAGGCTGATACCGAGTGCTAACACAATCGCCAGGTAATAGAGTGTATCAGCTACTATGATAGCGTCGGGAGCGCGGTAGAGTAGGGTAATGCACCCACCGAGCAGTACAAAAAAAGCAGAGATAATTGGTAGCCAGGGAACTCGTCGATCGAGGTGCCAGCTTGCAACGACGGCAAGCGTGGTTGTAACCATTAAAATTGTTACAGCACTGAAAAAATCAGTGACCCTGCCAGCAATGAAGAATGCAATAATTGGCCCAAATTCTGCAATGAGCGCGAGGAGCGAGGTGCGATTCATACTATTTATATGGATTGTAGCACAGCGTAGTAGGCTGAAGAGTGTCGCTATGGAGGGTATACCAGGGAAGGTGTGTCGGTAGTCCAGGTGAAGTACTTGCAATTATTTTTGATATCTGTATAATGGCGGACACTGTTTATGAGGTTGGTAGTTGAGCGGAAAATCTGCTTCACTGCCGCCCTCAACGGGAGCAGTGAACTTTGAAATTTTGAATACTTTAAACTAACATTCCTTATGTTAGTTTAAAAAACGTATACGTTGCAATTATCGATATAATTGTAAACGGTACCAGCATCAGTTCAGCAACATAGCGGTTGTTGAACAAATCAAGGCAAGATAGTTTATACATTCTATTTTGCCTTACCCTTGGAATCGTTTGTAGGAGCGTCGAGATAAGTACACTCCGCTCACAAATACTACAAACAAACATGGTAAGTAGTGCTCGTTTAATTTCTAAACGAGTCAACACATACCCTGTCTTAAATTAGAGTTTGATCCTAGCTCAGGGTGAACGCTGGCGGCGTGGATGAGGCATGCAAGTCGAATGGGTTCAGACCCATGGCAGACGAGGTAGGAACACGTAGGTACGTACCCCGAAGTCAGGGATAATCCGCCGAAAGGCGGGATAATACTTGATAGTCACGAAAGTGTAAAGATTTATCGCTTCGGGAACGGCCTGCGTTCTATCAGCTTGTTGGTAAGGTAACGGCTTACCAAGGCTACGACGGATAGGGGAGGTGAGAGCCTGACCCCCACCGATGGAACTGCGACACGGTCCATACTCCTACGGGAGGCTGCAGTCGAGAATCTTCCGCAATGGACGAAAGTCTGACGGAGCGACGCCGCGTGGTGGATGAAGTCCTTAGGGACGTAAACACCTTTTATGAAGGAGAAAGTATATTGATGTTACTTCATGAATAAGGGGCTCCCAATTCTGTGCCAGCAGGAGCGGTAATACAGAAGCC
>JACCDO011818082.1_pt1 | contig 40867 bp, 34 predicted proteins | sample 7446101 | NCBI WGS metagenome assembly JACCDO01 (sample SAMN15323440, study PRJNA562643) | freshwater metagenome | isolation source: river surface water | place: USA:Blue River Watershed | collected 2017-08-16 | reverse complement strand
CGTTTTCACTAGCAGAACCGTTACCGTTTTCACTAGCAGAACCGTTACCGTTTTCACTAGCAGAACCGTTACCATTTTCACTTGCAGAACCGGGAACAGGCTCTTCCACATTACCAGAACCAGAACCAGCAGCAGGCTCTTCCACATTACCAGAACCAGAACCAGCAGCAGGCTCTTCAACAGCAGGAGCAGGAGTTCTTGTAGCAGGCTCAGGAGTAATTGTTGGTTCAGGACGGTGGCTCATAACGGGTCTATTAAGTGGATTGGGAAGTCTTCTTGTATGTTCAGAGAGTTCTGTAACATGAGTAGCAGGAGCAGGAGCAGCAGCCACTTCCCCTTCCTCTTCTGCTCCATTACCATTACCATTACCAGCAGGAGGAGGAGCCTCATCATCAGAGCATGCTTTACCAGCACAGGGATTATCTCTCACTTCAGGCGCAAGAATTGTAAGTTTTGGTTTAATTCTACATCCCTCACACCTATTAGTTGTTCCATACATTGATTTAGTTTTCTTCTCTTCTTCACCCTCACCCTCGCATTTGGGTTTATTATTACGGGTAATCGGTTGAGGTGTTGGAATTGTTGCTTCAGAAACAAACCCTTTACCTGAGCAGCAGGCTCTTAACTGTTGTAGCAACTGATTTAACATAGCAACAAGAGAATCATGTGGTGTACCAAGAGTTTTACTAATAGTAGATAAATGACCAACAATAGTAGATAAACTATCTTTCATAGACGTCATATTACCAGCTGTTATTGGCGCTGTCAGTTTCCTAATCTCAACTAAAATATCTTGTAAAACACCAGATGGTACATTTCCACTATCAACAAATCCAGATATAATTTTAATTATCTCCTGTTTTTTTGTCTCATCTAGGTCGCCCATATTGGTTATTTGTTGAATCAATGCATTGTAATCAGCGGAGCCAGTAAATCCACCAAGTCTCTTAATCATTTCATGTATCTCCTGAATCATCTTTGTAGTGTCTCTTGGACTGAGGCTTGTGCCTGGTGTAATACCACTATAACTTTTCAATAATGCCTCAGCATCTCTCATTGTTTTCAAACGTAAACAGTATTTTAGTTCTCCTGGTGACACTGTTTTCATTAGCTCAGCATATTCCTTAGCAAATAAATTAGTATCCATATCCTTCGCACGATCCAATAAATCAGTAATAGTTTCACATACGCTACTCCCTTCTGCACCCTTTAGTAGGTCTATTCTCTTACGCATATTATTGTCCATTAATTTGTCTAAGATTGCAAGGATGTAGTTTATCTTCTTATTTAATTCAGCAGTTGCAATAGTATCACCACCTGAACCAGATACTAATAGTTTGTTTTGCTCACGTCTGAATGCTTCGTCGGCAGCCGCCTGAGAGACCTTACCACACTGACCTAGTTTCATAAACTCGTCAAACCGTTTCCAAATACTTTGTAACTCGTGATAACGTAATGAACTCTGAATCTGTAACTGTTTCTCTATCTGCAGTGTCACCATACGATATCTCATATAATTACAAATAACATGGTAGGCCGGCATTTTGTTTAATTGTGTAATATCAGCTATTGGCTTGCCTTTGTTACCTGGAGGGAAAATCTTCAAAAATGCACTAAGAACTAGTGGAATATCTACATTATAGTCAGGGTTGATACCATAGTTTGTAATAAAGCGTAAGAGTGATTTAGGGGCTCCATAGATTTCACCCGCCGATGATATACGATCCTCTAAAGGAGGCTCAGAGCTTACTACAAGATTGTTCGCATTATTCGGTGGGGCTCCTGTACTGCTGCTAGCATTACTCTTACCATTAGCAGCCCCCGCTGCCCCATTACCATTAGCGCTAGATGTTGGTGCGGGCGGCGTTGTTGGATCTCCACCCTTCATTTTAGGTTTGTCCTCTTCAGTGTCTTCGATAGGCTTTCGACTCAAGTCATAAATATCACCAAAAATATTGAGAGTTTTATTCAAATCAAATACAGGCTTGTACTTAGATACCTTGGTACGAATCTCTGAATTAATTTCGTTAAGCGTCTTCTTTTTGGGACCAACTCTAATAGTAGATTGTTCGGTAGGTAAAACAACAGCCTTTTTCAATGCAGCAGCACCGAAATTAATTGTTATTCTCGTCGATTTACCACCACCCTTCTGAGCTTGAGCTGGTGCTGCAGGCGCAGGGGCTGGTACTGGTGTCCCTGCAGGAGGTGTTGGTGTAGCAGCTCCGCTATTTGCTGGTGTAGCTGCACCATCTGCAGACTTTGGAGAGCCTTTAGCCTCATCAGTATCAGGTAACGGTAAATCAACTACAAGGATAATAGCTTGGTCAGGAGATTCGTCACCCTCCTTAATAGTTATTGGCGTTTTATAATCCTCTGTCTCAGTTAGTTTATTATCTGTAACAATTAACTTAGTACCTTCAGGAATCGTGAATCCCTTCTTTTTCAGCTCCTCGGCAATTTTAAGTTCAGTACCCTTAGGGTATGTTGTTGGTGCTGTCTCTATAACAATATTTACTGGCGGCACAGTTGGTTTTGGTGCAGGTGTTACTGCAGGTGTTACTGCAGGTGTTACTGCTGGTGCAGGTGTTACTGCAGGTGTTACTGTAGGTGTAGGTACTACTGGTTTATCTGGTGCTGGAGCTGGAGCTGGTACAGGTGCTGGTGCTGGTGCTGGAGCTGGTGCAGGTGATGGTGCTGGTGCAGGTGATGGTGCTGGTACCTCTGGCTGTGCTGGTGCAGGTGATGGTGCTGGTACAGGTGCTGGTGCAGGTGCAGGTGATTCTGCTGGTACACATTTTGTTAAATCTGATTGTGCTACTGTTTCAATATTTTTCTCCCATTTATTAATAGTTTCCGTTTTGAGTGTATCTACTCTAAAAATTTTTAATGTAGGGGATAAATCGGTATCATTTGCATTATTATCTACAGTTGCATAATATGATGTTGGTGAGTCGTAATCAGATACTTTAATGCACTGTCCATTATTATATTTTACATATAGAGGTTTTTCAGGACAGGCAACTTTTTCTAGGGGACTATAATTGCTATGTTTAGTAAGTGTTATTTCTTGACCAACATATTTATTAATTCTTGGGCGAAGCTCTGCTCTAGCATCCAATTTTCCTTCAGCTATAAATCCCCTTTCAGCTTTACAAATAGAAACTGTAATAAAATTAGCTGGGTCAGCTTCATTTTTCTTAGTAACTCTACCCGTAAAGACATTTACCTGGCTTGTGTTAGCAGTAGGCTCTGTGAATTGTATAACATCGCCAATTTGTATGTTGTTATCAATAGTTTTTACAGGTAATTGTGGTAAAGTTGTATTTACTGCAGGTGCAGGTGCAGGTACAGGTGCTGGTGATGGCGCAGAAGAATTAGAATAAGTAACTTTAAAACTAGGGTCGGTAATATTAAATGTAAATGGTTGCGTATCATTTGAATCATTATTATTACTAATACCTGAAATTACCTCATCTGGGTTGATTGTATATTGGGGATGATTTACTAAGGTTACACGTCCTATATATGTTTTACCATCATGTTCAACTTGTATTGATTCTGTCATTTTAGGTAGTCTTACTGGTGCTGGTGTTGGAGTAGGTGCAGGTGCAGGTACAGGTGCTGGTGCTGTAGTTCTACCACCTGCTTGCCACACCACTGTGTTATCATCAAAACCATCATCTGTTTCAGTAGAACGAATAATTTTATTGTAATAAAGTTTGGAATCATCAAGGTCTCCATCATGAATAAGTTTTAGCAGCTGCATTTTACGTGTGAGAGCACTTCCAAGCCCTTGAGACATTTGAGTATCAACAAGAATTAATAATGGAGCCCCCTCTGGATCAGTATCCTTACATCTTGCAACTACACAACCTATACCACTACCCATTCCTTTATCACATGTATCATAACTGCCTATTATCTGATCACCCATCATCGCTCCACTATACATTGGAGTTGGACAATGCCCCACCACCGTTAATTTAATTGTATTATCCTCTTTTTTTAACAGTTCACATCCTGAATCTGCTGCAGCTGTTGATTTGTCCCTCCCAATTGATACATATCTTCTAGACCAGACTGCAGATTCAGGTCCATCAGCAGTTTCTGGATTAATTAGGGAATTACCAGTTAATTCTGCAATTAAATCATCATTTAATAATGAGCCCCTATTGATACTATTTTGCACTTCTTCAAGTTCATTCATTATGAAAGGGTAATTGCTATCTTCCGTAATATGAAACCCTGCATGGATACACCCAACCTCATTAGCCTCACCATTCTTTAATAATAAGAAAATATATGGGGAATGACTATACAGTACTCTAAATGTTTTTGCTGCATTTTCAAGATGATTACTCATTGGGTTATTTGTAGTTTCAAAAAAATGTCTTGCATTTTCATGGATATAACGCCTTCTTACAACTCCTGTATCTAAAATACCATCAAGGCAATGATTTCCTATTGTAAATAAAACCTCTGAACTTTTTTTACGTGCACTCAATCTAAGATTGTATAATGCAATTAACAACAGTACCTCAAAAGCACCTGGTGGATCAGTTACCTCATGAGGTCCTCTGCTTCCATCAATTAAATCTCCACATACAATTAAAAGAGTATTTTCTGGAAGAAACGTAATATTTTCATAGTTTGCAAAGTTGTATACATCATTAATAATTTTGATTGGTGTAGTAGTAGATGCTAAGCCACTTTTTGTAAGAATTGTCATAAACTTTAGCAAATCTGCATGTATATCACTTGTAATATACACAGTTTGATATTTGGTTACATCAATATGATGATTTTTTTCAAAACCGGCTGCCTCAATTTTGGTTTGTATGGCTGGAAGACCCTCTAAATTAAGCTTGCCCTGATACGGATTTCCTTCCCTTAGAGCTGGCGTAATTAATCCATTTATATCTTCGACTGTAATTTTAGGGTCTGGAACAGCACTCATCTAATAGTAACCCCTGATAATATTTAAACAAAAGCCGCATCGTAATAGTAGATATCATGTCAACCCAACAAAAGGTTTTTAACCCTTGGAATCTTAACAACAAGGAGATCCAACTTAACGATGTTCATCGCATTCTACGACGCTATGGTTGGCGTGGTCGAGTGCGGTCGCTTGCGCTCTTTCAGCAATGCTGTGTGCATAAGTCATATGTTGACCGTCCAGAACTATGGGCTGAGCAATCAGAGACCGGAAAGCCTATGCCAATGGCTGAGAGGCCAGAGAACTGTTTGCCTTTGCGTTCGGCCGATAATGAGGAGCTAGAGTATCTAGGTGATAGTATTCTCGGTTGTATTGTAGCCGCCTACCTTGTCCGTCGTTATCCAGGTATGGGTGAGGGATTTCATACTCGTATGCGCACCCGTATTGTTAACAATAAGAAGCTCGGTGGCCTTGCTCGTGATGCAGGCCTTGGTAGTTGGATGATTATGAGCCGACATGTAGAGGAGGTTTGCGATGGCCGTAAAAATCTTCGAATGCTCGGCTCCATGTTGGAGGCCTGGATTGGTGCACTCTATTCGCAAGATGAGGAGCCTGGTAAAGGTTTCCAGGTCTGTTATGAGTGGATTACTAACCTTCTTGAGAGTCATATTGACTTTGCCCAGCTGATTCACGACGACACCAATTATAAAGACCAGCTGCTCCGTCTCTTCCAGGCCACGTATCATATTCCACCTAAATATGTTGAGGTAGCGGTTGAGGGTCCACCACACGACCGAATCTTTACTATGGGGGTACAAGACCCCACAGGGAAGATTTTGGCGACTGCTACCAGTCGTAATATTAAGGAGGCTGAGCAGGAGGCTAGTCGTCTTGCTCTCATTAAACTGGAGGCTTAATGGCTCTTACGACTTCCACGTCTACGTGTACGACGGCCACCTCTAGAATAGGCCTTGATATGGGCAAGCTCCTCCTCAAGCTCTCTTATTTTCTCTTCAATCTCAGCCTTTTTACTATTGTTTTTGGTATATAGCTTCTCATGGTAAAGTGATTCCAACTTTGCCTCAATGTTACTCTTAGATCTGGGTTTTGATGGAACCCCTCCAGAGCCCCTTAGACGACGGCCACCATAAGCCCCCATACCAGGCTTATATGCCTCATTCATCATCATATTACGCATACCACGAGGGTCATTTCCACGGTAATTTACACCCGTTGCATTTGCAATCTGATTACGAGCCTCTCTATTGCGACTGTTATTTGACCTTGGGGTATAATTAGTACGAGGGGGTGCAACAGCAGCAGGCATCGCAGCAGCAGGCATCGCAGCAGCAGGCACCACGGTAGATTTCGGCATTGTGTTAACAGGCTTTGGTGCAACAGTTACTGCAGGTGGAGCGGTGGGAGGTGCGACACTAACAGTCGTAGGCTTAGCAACAGGGGCAGGCGCCTCCTCTTTCTTTAAACCAAGCGCAATTGCAATACTGCTAAAAATCCCACCACCACCGCTATACTTACGAGTATTACGACGTGTGTTACGTCTGTTACGCCGGGAAGATGACATTATCTATTATATTGCCCGATATTATTCTTGCAATACATTAGTATGGATTCCAGCAAACTTATTGAGCTTCGGCGCCAGGCAGCCAATGTTTATCAAAGCCGCACCCCCGTTGTCCGTGATGCTAGTATGCACACCTACGAACTGAAAGCCAAGGCCGCAGCCCAGCAATTTAGTGTTGCAACTCTTGGCCAAACCCAGACAAACCCTAATTATATCCCCACGGCGGCCACCAGTTGCTGCCCCGCACCAGCAAGTCCGGGAGTAAACACCTATCCGACAAACAGACTCCAGGGAGGATCGGCCACAAACACAGGAATCTCTTATGGTTCTTTAGCCGATCGTGCCGCAGGTTTAGCAATCTGCTGTACCCCTCCTAATCCCCCTGCAGAGCCACTTGGTATCTTTTATAGTACCTGCTGCTATGATGAGCGCCTTCCATCATCATCTTATAATGCCCCATGCACTGTCCCTGGTTACAATCAGACCCCTCATTTTGTCTCTTTGACATCAACAACTGCATTAACACTTGTATTTGGTGCAGGTAAACGTATTGAACCATCGGCCTAAGGCCTCCGGTTATAATGAACAAAACATGTTAAATATAGATTAACATCTTCTGGTCATATTATCAGATGGATCCGACGAAGAAACCCGAAGGGCGCAGAAAACCGGTGTTTGCGCCCATGAAACAACAGGGAACAAAGATACCTGAAGAGCTTATACCCAAACCCGCTATGGACTTGAAGGTAGACAGATTAAAGGCTGCCCCACAGAGTTTTGACGGGAAAACTGCAAAAGATTTGGTTGAAGAGGAACTGGAAGAGGCTCCCGCCCCTGTCATAACAGTGGCTCGGGGTCGCTCTAAAGCGATAAAAGAGGCGGTCGGTGCATTAAAACCTGATGAGGGACTTGCATTACCCCGTATTAGGCCTCCTAAGCCCGCTGAAATAGATGTTCCCACTATGGCAACAGCTGTTCCTGTTAAAATTAAGCGCAGAGCTACATCAGTGACCGCCGAGGAGGCACCATTAGGGAAGAAGGAGAGGCGCAGGCAACAGATTGCTAAATATATTGCACAGGAAGACGCCGAAATACACAAAGACCATTACAAGATTGAATCACCCCCTCCGGCCTTTGTTCCACCTACTCGCCGAGGGTTTACCACATTCTTTGATAGTACCTTTGCGGAAGAGGGCGAGCATGCTCACCAGTTTGCACTTCCACCACAGAAACTCGGTGAGTCTGACCCTGATGCATGTATGAAACTGAAGGCCTCTTCTGATATTCAGTCCTTTACATACCAGCAGTTTATTGCCGAATATTTGAGAAAAGAGACCCCTTATCGTGGACTCCTGGTTTATCACGGTCTTGGCTCAGGTAAAACCTGCTCCTCCATTGCTGCAGCCGAGGCACTGTTTGGTGCAGGCCAGAAAAAGATTATTGTCATGACCCCTGGCTCACTTCGTGGAAACTTTCAGGGTGAAATAAGTAAGTGCGGTTTTCGTCATTTCAGACTACGAACAAATCACTGGGTCTTCATGAAGGTAGACTCTGAGTCTGCAACTATGAGAAACTTCGCAACAAACACACTAAATATCAGCGAAAAATTCTACAATAATGAGATTTTGAGAAGGCCAAAGGAGCGGCGTGGTGTCTGGGTTCCAGACTTTGATCAAGAGCCCAACTACGATAGCCTTGAGTCTGACCAGCAAACCGATATTCGTGCCCAGATTCAAAATATTCTTGAAAATCGCATTACATTTATCAACTATAATGGTATGACTGTTAAGAAATTGATGAAACTGGTTTGCACCGCCGCCGAAAATCCCGATGAACCTGGTCCCTTTGATGATGCTGTAATTGTTATTGACGAGATTCACAACTTGTCACGACTCATGCAAGGTAAGTTACACCCCTATATGGAGGAGATTAGTATGAAGGCGGGAAGAAAACGTGCAATTCCTCCTGAGCCTATTACACCTGAGCGCTGGCGGCCTTTTGCTTGTGGAACCAGTAAAAGTTACACTAGAGCTCTACTACTCTATCGGTTGATAGCAGAGGCGAAAAACAGTAAGGTGATTGGGCTTTCTGGTACACCCCTTATCAACTTCCCTGATGAACTCGGCTCGCTATTTAATATGATTGGGGGCTATACACATGCTGCTAGAATTACAATGGTGGATAGAACAGACTCTGCAAAAGAGACCTTTAGAAAGCTTGCGGAGGCTCATCCTCAGGTAGATTATCTACAGTTCACTGCTGGTCAAACAGATACCTCCATTCTGCTTACAACATTCTTAGATGGATATGTAAAGGTTTTGGACGGTGCTGGCAAGTTCATGGGTTTGCGTGAAAGTGATGAGCCAACAAAAAGCACGAAAGCTGTTGCTGATGAACTTATTACCATAGCTAAAAAGGCCGGCCTAACAATCAATAAAAGTCCTGAACTAATCTCTTATCCTATTTTACCTGTAAATCCCAAGGAGTTCAATAAATATTTTGTTAATACTGAAACATTAACACCAGAGCACACAAATGTATTGAAGAAACGCCTTTATGGTCTTGTCTCATACTATAAGGGTGCATCTGAGGATTTAATGCCTAAAATGGTTGAAGATCGTGTCATTCAGGTGCGATTCTCGGACTATGCCTTACAGTATTATACACGTCAACGTATTGAGGAGTTGGCACAGAGACCCGAGGAGCTTGGAGTAGAGGAGGATATTGACCCTTTCGGTGATACAGGTGCAAAATCGGTAAATCCAGCTAACTATCGGTTTGCAAGTCGTGCTGCATGTAATTTTACCTGGCCATCTGCAATTCCTAGACCTCGTGTTCAGCCTGGTGAAGGTGGACAGTTAGAGGCTGGTGAAATAGATGAACGGGTTGATGCCACCATTAGTGATGAGGTGTACGATGTTGATGAAGATGCAGCGGACCAGAGACGGGCTGCTGCCGAAGATGAGGCGGTTGTTGAGGCGGATGAGATTGCACTTGTAGAGGATGATGAGGGTGGTGGTGGTGCTGGCGGTATGGCCGGTGGCGAATGTGCTTCGTGTAGAACAATTAGCTGTAGTGGGGCTGCATGCTCGATGACTGGTGGTGGTAAGAAAGATGAGGACAAGAAGAGGTATGAGATGATGGCTAAAAAGATGTTGGAGGATATGGGGATGCCGGCTGCTGTTAAGGAGGAGGCCGCAGAGGAGCCTCCACCAGTTAAAATTAAACGTACAAAGACCGTTGCTGCTGAGTCTGCAGTACCTACTATTAGAATTAAACGTGAAAAGTCTGTAGAGGCACCTGTAACAATTAGAAGAGGGAGAGCAGAGGATGCTCGAGAGGAGATCTCGAGATCAAGATCAAAATCTAGAAAGGGATCTGAAGAACCAAAAGCCAAAACTAAATCCAGGGTCACTCGAGAGGTTGCTCGAGAGGAGCCAGACACAACCCCTATTATTAAGAAACGTCGAAAAGACAAGAAAGAGATGGGACCAGAGATGAAGGCCATTATGGATAGATTTTTAACAAAGGTGGCAGCAGAGGTGAAGGCTCAGGGTTTTGAGCTCGAGCAGGCTGAACCTGAGCGCCGTGGCCTAACCTATCTTGAGCTACTTTCACAACAATTAAATAAGTTGCGTACACAGAAAAACACATATCTACGCCTTGATGGTTCCCCTGACTCCAATCTTGAAAAATACAGCCCTAAATTTGCAGCAATCATTCGTAATATTAATGACCCAGAAATAATACCTGGTACATCACTTGTTTACAGTCAGTTTTACAAGGCCGAGGGTCTCGGCATCTTTGGGTACGCCTTGGAGGCCAACGGTTACACCCGCATAGACCTTAAAGGTGATACTGAATTGACAGCCGAATCAGAGGCTTCGCTGCGCCTTGGTCCCGCTAGGCGTGGAGCAGACGGAAAATGGGTTGGGCTCCGTTTCGCCTTTTTCAGTGGCGAAGGAACACCTGCCCAGCGTAAGATTATTCTCAATCTCTTTAATGGTAACTTGAGTGAACTTCCACCAAAAATCAAGACTGTTATGATTGAGTCTGGATTTGAACAGATGGGCAATAAAAACGGCGAAATCTGTAAAGTGATTGGTATTACCGGTGCAGGAGCTGAGGGTATTTCATTAAAGTTTGTACGGGGTGTACATATCATGGAGCCTTTCTGGAACAATGTGCGTCTAGAGCAGGTTAAGGGTCGTGCCATCCGTATCTGCTCTCATGCTGAGCTACCACCAGAAGATAGAACCGTTAGTGTTTACACATACGCAGCTGCTTTTGACAAAGCAGATGAGGATGCGGGACGTATCATTCCTACTATTATGACATATGATAAGGGTATTACCTCTGATCAGCGGGTTCTCGAGATCTCCCAGCGGAAAAAACAGTTGAGCGAAGCCTTCATTAAGGTACTAAAAGAGGTAGCCGTCGACTGTACCCTTAATAGTACTGGTACTGAAGAATTAACATGTTATGAGGGTCTTACAGGCGATCCATCAAAAGAGTCGCATCTACCTGAGGTTGGTCAAGATATTGCAGCAGGAGACATTGAGGAGCGTATAGCATTCAAGCGTGTTTCTACTGCTGTTGCGGCAGCCGCTAAACCCATTCCTGGTATGGAGTCATCCGCAGCCCCGCCACCAGAGACTGCAAGAGGGGTGGAAACAAGACGCACTGCAAAGCTGAAAGATGGACGTGAGGTTTTCATAAATGCCGACCCATCAGGAAATCCCAATAAACTCATTGCATATGCATTAACAGATAAAAAGAAGAGATACCCTGTTGCTGAGCTCACTAAAAATCCCATTACTGGTAAATGGACTCAAACCATACTTGGCTCAGAAACCACAGGCGGTTTAGCATAGACCAGACTCAAAGAATACGATATAAAATAACATTTACTTGCCGATAAAATATGCCAACAACTATGTGCCAGTTCATAATTGTTAGCTGTTTCAGCTAAGAGATTTAACAATAGTATCAAGATATTTAAATATATTGCTCTCGCTAAATATATCCTACCAGCTCTGTACCCTAAATATATATCACACATACTCCAAACAAAAGCCATTAAATAATCTGCAAATGATATCATTGGATCCACCCCATTATATGAATGATATAAAATAGACATAGAGCTTGAAAAGAATATCACCTGTATATACCTTTTATAATTATTGTAATTCTTTATTAAAGGTAGTATTGCTAAATAATGAGGTAATGTACTTAATACAAGAAAATTCATTAAATAGTGTATTAATATATTTTATTTAATAAATCCTTAAGGTAATTTCCATTTATTGGCTGTACCATGTACGTTTCCACTCGTTCTTAGCATCTTTCTTGAGATCCTCACCAGTGAGGTTGTAGTCAAAGACACGGAACCAGGCGATTGACATACGAGCGGCGACAAGAGCCGCTGTATCATAACCGAACTGGAAGAGACCGTTACTCTCAACACTAGAGGCAATTGGTACATTTCTGTAATAGGTCTTAGTGAAGACATTGGCAGGCTCACTGAGTGATACACCTCTCATAGCCTGCTCGGCGGGGTAGATTGCAATTGTATACTTATTGTCCGAGTAACCCTCTGCATTATCCTTATTAATACAGCAGATATACCATTTACCAACCTCATTTGCAAATGTGGCAGTTGTATTATCGGGCAGGAATGCAGTTATACTGTTGTTTTCGGTTAAACCAAGACCCAACTTAGTGAAACGGTAGGCGAAGATACCCTCAACACGTGCCTTGCGTGGCTCATTAATACGGAAGCAGAAGGTGAGAGAGTTCCATGCACGGATGTTGATAAGCTTGTTAACCTGCCACATATTTTCAGTGCTAGTAAACGAGATGTATTTCATTTCATTGGGCACACTCTTCAGATTTGATGGGGTAGACTCAGTGTAAAATCCACCCATAGAGCGGAAATACCAGGGCATACGATATTCACGCATAGAGTTGTCATTCTTGACCTCAAACGATAACATAGGCGCCTTCAGCTCCTGAGTCAACTTCAACCAGCTTGCCGGCACCAACTGCTTATTAGCGGCATTCTTACACGGGTAGTAATTAACACGCAATGCAGCTGACTGACCCGCAGTCTGAGCATAATAGATAAGCATCTGATTGTCATTATCCTTGGTCAAGTAGTTGCACTCCATCGGATTAGCCCATGCACCATTAACGGTGGCCGACGCAATATTGGTATTACCACCAGCAATCTCAAACGTGGTATTGATATCTGCAGGGGGCTTCAGGTTTGTCACAATACACATAGAACTATCAATATCACCCATAAGTGCAGGAATCTGAGATGAATTGCTGATAATTGGTAGACCCGCAGAGGGATCCATGAACATACGACCCATAAAGATGGTGTCGTCATTACTGCGCCAACGGCTTACGTACATCTCATAGCCGTCGATTACAGGTACAATAGAGCGGGGCTTGAGTGATTCACGCTTTACACCAAGCAGACCCTGTAGCGCCTGCTCCTGCACACGAATATCATTAGAGCGGGCATTTGCAGCCAGATTAGAGACAAAGTTTTTATAGTTGCCCCAAGTTGCATTGCTTTGAAGAATCTCTGTTAAGGTCTCTTGCTTAGGATAGAGTGTTCCCTTTTCAATACCCCCCGCCTTCTTGAACTCCTTTTGCATACAGTCAAGTGCATAAGGTACACCTGCAAGGCTCTGTGTATCAGTCAACTCAGTGCAGAAGTCGAACTGCGCCAACATCTTAGACTTATCACAGAGCTCACGAGCTGCATATCCAAGCGCAGTCTCCTCCAACTCCTTTGAGGTGGCCTGCTGCTTCAATCCCGTGAAATTCGCCAAAGCATCCTCTATTGTGATTCTACCATCCCTAATAGTATTCTCATTCAGTTTCACTGGAGACCGCTCTTGGTAGAGTTTATAGGCCTGAGATCTCATTGATATATCTGCCAAAAGGTCATTAGGGTTACGTGCATCACGAAGAGCCTGTGATAATGTACCAGTAGGTGAGCAACCAGCTAAATGCACCTGGCGCTGAATACATTCCTGTGAAATACGACCATCAACCGTATCACACATTGCAGGGGGAGGAGGTCTAAACTCGGTACGTGTCGTTCCATCTGGATTTGTAACCACCACCGGTACAGCCTGTGGTGCGGCACCAGGGGTTCCAGGAGGGGGTGGCTTAGGACATGCACCCTCTGCACGAATCACTGAGCCCTCATTCACACGTAAAAGTGGGTCATCTTGATACAATAAACGACCGTTTGAGTTAATTGGAATAGCACGACCACCCTCAGGTGACCAGGCACATTTACCTGCAAAGAAAGGACTGCGCAAATCATCACATGAAGTCATTTTACTGCATAAATCAACATCAATCTTCTTTTTCGCAGTAATAGGCTCATAATAATATGTACCTGAAGGTACATTGCCCAATAGCCCTAAGGGTGATGTGGTTGTGCCTAAAAACCCTTGGCTGGTTTTAGGTGTAACTGAATTGGGATCGTTTTCATATATCCAGCCACAACGAATCTTCTCATTTGGCTGCGCCATTGAGATAACCTGGTCAATTGTAGCTTGCGAGCAGATCGCCTGACGGTCACGGAGAGCTCGAGGCACCATCGGCCGAATCCGACTTGCGACATCATAACCTGAAGAGAGGAACTGACCATTAACAACGTCTTTGGTTAATTCATTGATTGCATCCCGATTGTTCTTTGCATAGTTGGCTAAAGCGTCATTGGTCGGCACAATATTGGGATATGAATTACCTAGTAGATTTGCCAGGTCTGGCCGGAAGTTCATATCATCTGAACCCTGAAATGCCTCATTTAAGTTTGCAAACATTCTAATAGTTAAAATGTTTAAAAACTTTGATAAATATACCTAATTTAAATTCAGTTAGTAAGGCCAATTTGGTGCTGACCGACTCCAGCAAGCCTTCTTCGCCTCGCCCTCGGTGTTAATTGTCTTTACAAACACCTCAGAGCCGTTAGGGTTGCCCACCAAGAAGGTTCCAGGATTCAAATCGTTTTCATAAGACTCAAATCCAGGTAAACCACACCCTGTGCTTCCAGCAGCCCCCACACCCAATTTCCAGGATGCCGCTCGTATATACGTAATTGTATTTTCCCGAGGATTTATAGCCATACGTCCACCATCATTCACAATATAACGACCAGGGTAGTTGACCGACTCAAAGCTGACGTAGCCAGGCTTACCATTAAGGGGTGGCCGCTGCGCCCAAGTACTATCCTGTCTGTACAATGACGAGTTCTCGTAAGGGTGTGACCAACCGATGAAACTGGCGTGACGCATAAACTCATTAGCGGTACCAGACTTGAGACTGACTTTTTGCCCCGCCCCCTGTACAACTGCAAGAGGGTCGGTGGGTACAATCGGCTCCTTGGCGAAGTTTATACCATAACACTGTTTCATGGCCTCTTCACGCTCCTCATCAGATAAAGTGTTGTTCAATGCACGCTTCTGTATCTGGTCAAAGTAGTTCTGTACCTGAGCGACACCCATACCTGACTTCTGTAACTGTGACATCACCTCAGGTCTGTAAGGACTGGCTGTACCCTCCTTGGTACAGTACTGACCCTGATTGTATCTACTCTCGACTGAAGTACCCATCTTATAGGTGGGCAAGATATCGTCGGGTTTACCGGGACCAACACGATTGTTAAAGAGATATTGTACACATTCCTCGCTCAAGGGGCCATTCACCTGGTCATCCATGGCACAAGGGTTGGCAATCGGTTTACCATAACATTTTCTAGAGAGCTCATCCCATTCAGGTACACTTAGCTTCTTACCGTTTCTCATACCGGTCTTTGCATCAATAGACATTTGGTAGACATATTCAGAGATCTCGGCCGCAGTTCTGGCACGACCGTTTTCATCATATAAGAGTGCTTGGCGCTTAGTCTCAGTATTGGGATACGCATCGCCAACATTCCCATCAAAGTCCTGACATCCTGCACCGATGAATCGCTGCTGCAGACATTCAAAGGAGTATTTGCCTGGTCCATCGGCACAGGGATCCTTCCAGATCTTATTCGCTGAGGCCGCCTGAGTCTGATAGGGACCACCAGGACACATAATGCTTGCCTCCTCGTCAGATGCAATGTATGTGAAAGGGATATAGAGTTTGAGGTTCATTGCATCTTTACCTTTAGCGGGTCTAACAGTATTGACTGCAAAGCCGTTTACATTTGCTGAGCCGATAAAACGGGGTCTTGCACCAGATTCAAGGTCGGTCTCAATAACATAGACAAGGTCAAGCTTGGTTGAACCACGAGAGTTGGGACCCTCAAGGTAGCCGCTAACCTTTTTACTACTAGGGACAATTGGACCCGCTGTAGTTGAGTTTGGTGTACCAACACGGACATAGACATTTGTGCCCTCAGATTCGGATAATAAAGGTACAATAAATGGATCGGTTTCGCTAAGCTCCCCCTCTTTCTTGGCACCATTTCCAAGGGTAACCTGAATCTTGCCTGAACCGGTCAATACAAGTTGACCCTCCGCTCTCTGTGTATCGGGTGCAACACGAGTCCATATACCCTGACCATTCATGCACTGAGCACAGTTCTTCAAATCATAACTCTTACCTCGTTCACACTCAATCTTCTCTTGCAATGCCACACAGGTCTTATAGTCTCTGCTCATCTTTCCAGTTGCACCCTCACCAATTGTGGGTTTCCAGGCCGGAGCTATGCCTCTGCTACGTGCATATTCCAACTGCATATCACGGTCTTCGGCAAAATGAACTAAACCCCCTTTATGTGGCTTCCCCTGACTATCGGTTCCGAGCTCATGGGTGATGATACAGTTATCAGAAAAATCCTTGTTGTTAAACTTGGAGCAATCAACATCCGTAACAGCCTCACATAGCTTGACCGCTTTGTAGAGCCGTGAATCGGTCATGGGGACGCTGTTCGTGTTAGTTGCCCCCTTAATGTTGTATGCATCACGTGATGAATCTCCACGAATCCATTGCTGCTGTGTAGCACGCTTAATATCATCATTAACCTTTCCGGGGTTCTCCATATAGGGAACCTCCATTGGGTTCATAATGTTGAAAATCGGGTTTGCCCGCTGCATCAATGATCCAAAATCAAGACTATTAAAGTTTTGATATCCTGACATCTCTAATGCATTGGCATATTTATTTGTGTATTTATATCCCATGCCTTCTGTGGATTTAATGAATTAAACTGACTAGACCATTCATCATCATCATAATCTGCAAACTGTTCAAAGTCGTCGTGTTTTAAGGGTTTTAGCTCAGTTCTAATATTAGTGTCAATAGCAGTAACACTAGGGATTTGTTTGAGTTCTTTTGGTAGGTCATTAGACTGGATATCATCTTCGTCAACGCTGGTTTCATTGGGTTTTCTTGTAGAGCGTAACCATGCTCGCACAATTTTGATAATATTCTTTGTTTTCTTTACTGCACTGTTCTTTGAAGCCAGCTCATCTGCAATCTCTCTAAGCACAGGATATACCATTAAATATTTAACGTATTTTGCAAACTGCGGGTCTGATTGCAAAGTTATTAACGCCTTCTGTAGCTGTGGCGACTGCTTTATCTGCAACTCTAACTGTTGCATCTGCTCTTTGGAAAACCCAGAGGCCTGTGCCTGTTTCGCCAATGAGAATATCGTTATTAGTTCAGGATTTGCTCTTATCTTTGCCGCAACCTCATAGACCCATTTATCCTCTTTTAAGGCTTTTACAACTGGTCTCATTCTAGGATGTTTCTTAGCCTTTTTCTCAAGGTATTTTATAATTACATCTTTACCTTTTTCAGCAGCCTTGCGTTTCCAACCACTAAGAAATCCCTCTTGCACATTCATCGAATACACGTAAAATAGTATACAAACAATTATGAATCCAAATATAATAATATAATTAGCCATAACTAATATTATTAGTATAATTAAAATTAAAGATTACCGGGACGTAGTTTAGTGGTTGCATCATATTCACGTGTAATAACCTTGAACACCAGTTGCACCTGATGAGATGCATTGATGCCGGCGCCAGCAAAACCTGTAGCTGTATTAAATGCACTATCAATATCGGATTCTGTACCAAAATCATAGGGTGTTGTTGAACCACTTATAGAGGGGTCTGTAAAACGGTTCTGAATAACTATATAATTAGCGTAGCCAACAGTATTTGCACCATCATTTATAGTTATTGGTATGGTTGTATCAGTGCCATTTCCAATTGCAACTATTAAATGACCCTCTTCACGATTAATCCAGTCCTCAACTGCATTAACAGAGGCCTGCGTCGCAGCCGTCACACCTGTTAAGGTCGCATTTACACCCCTAAAAATAACTCTATCTCCTGTCTCCCACATAAACTTTGAAAAATATTTGTCGGTTTTAATAAAAATATAGGGGGAGAGTCCACCAAGAGTACCCCCGTAGATACTTGTATTGATATCCGATGACATAGTGATATTTGTTACTTTGACAACATCCGATATATCAGACAATAATGTCGCAGATGTAGGGCGCTCTAAACGAATAGAGAGTTTTTGCAATGTAGCTAAAGGTGTTGGCTCATACACCCGCTCACAGTTCAAAAATTTCGGCACTAAACTTGTGTAACCGTTGCTTGTTGCAATTCCAGAGGAAGGGACTGTAGCCGCACCCGCAGGGTCTGACACCCATTGAGCATCATAATGCACGAGTCCAAAACTGTCGTCAATACGTGGATTAGTACCGTAATTGTTGCCATCAAGCTCTGCAATTCTTATATTAACAGATGGGAAACTCAGCACATTTGTTTGACTAGTGGTGACATAGGTGCTACCATCGGTCTTTGTTAAAAGTACATCCAGAGTTTCACGACTGATAATTGCTTTTATTAGTTGGATTCTCACAATATTTCGGAAACGTTTCTGTGCATAAGGGGTCAGATTTTGAGTTTGAGATGCAGCCGAAGGGTCAAAATTAATAGTAAAGTTGTAGCGGTTCATTGTTAGTAATGAATCTTTCGTCCAATCACGGTCTAGTGAGTTTACAAAGAGATTTTGCTCAAGTTCCTTGTATTGAATTGTATCGTCATTCTTAACAAGAGTGTGTTGCATCCCTGATGGTTGTGCGGGAGCATCTAGCGCCATAACACGAGGAGGTGGTACTGAAATAGGGGGCTCCTCTAAACGCCTGCGTGTATCAATTGGCTCAGGTACAGATGCTAAAATATCGTTCTTTGTAGGAGGTGTTAATTGTGACTGTATTAGTGCTTCACGCTCTCTTGCTTTTTTCGCCATCTCATACAACTCCATTGGCGTGGGGCCATCCTCAGACTCAGTGGTAATACGAAAGTCTGGGATAGTTGGCGGGGGTCCCTGTTGTCCTGCCGCACGCTCCTTCTGTAGCTGCTCTAATGCTCTGCCTGTATCTTCAAATACAACTGCCTGACCCCGTGGAGGAATAGATAGGGTATCAAGGGGTGTACCGCCATTACCTGGCTGTGGTTTTCTTATAACTGGAGCCGGAGGTGGATTGATATATGATGTAAAGTCCTGTGATGTTATGCGTATCACTTCACGATTCATAATTGGTACAGAGCTGGGTTGCTTACTGGCAACCTCTCGCATGTAATGGGAGAGAGCCTTTTCAAGTCGTCCCTTCTGTTTATCAGTTAATTCTCTACGAGTTTTTGTCTGACAATCTTTGATGAGATGGTTGTACAACAGGGTTTTATTGTTGCCAGAAAAAAACTGGTTTCTTGGATCCATTCTACTTTAATAGTTACTTAGTCCAGGGCTTATGCCGACGCATCAAAGAAGAGCCAATTTCTGAGATACAACATAACCTCGTCTTTTACCCTGTGTTTTACAAACTGTTTGAATGGAATACCATAATGCATGCAGATTATGAAGAATGCGCTGAACATGCCGCATTCACTTTGACTGTATTGGAACCGTCTACCATTATAGCCTAGCTCCATCCGTTTATCTTGTGACCAAAGGGTCTCCATCAACAGTTTAATCTGTTTTGGTGGAGCCATACCATAAGAGTCAAAATAGTAGCAACCCGGTTTATTTACATCAAGAAACAGAGCAACCCAGTGACTACCACCTTTAAAGTGTGGATCTAAATTGAAAACCATACCAACCGACCGCTTCCCTTTTGCACGCAAATCCGTAAGATTTAAACTACAAAACTCGGGCAACAGACACTTTGTTTTATTGTATGGACTAGGTGCAGCAAAATCTATTGGGACAGCACCAAGTGTCATGAAAGAGGGGTCAATCTCCTCATACTGTTTTAATACAGCCTCAATTGAGAAGTTGTCTAGCCATGCGTCGGGGTCTTTTTTCCATTCTTCCGGTGCCTTAGGACGGAAATACCCCTTTAATAATCGCTCACGTTGGTCTGCTGACAATCTCTCTAAAAGTCCTCCATCACTGACACGTTTACAACCAAGGTTTTCACACGCCTCTTTCAAAGTTTTTGCTCCGTTAGCCAACTTGGCAAACTCAGATGAGGGCAAACAACTGTTATCAGACCCAATAGCACCTGGCTTACATCCCTTTTTTCCAAGCACCTTCTCATAAGGTATGTTATCAGGCTCTTTATAGGAAACCCCTCTTGTTACTTTACTAGAGGCTAAACGTCCACCTATTTTATGAACTTTGTAACGACGTCGAGTTTTTCTACCCATTCTACTAATAAGGTAGAAGGATGCCTGAAAATACAGATAATATTAAAGATTCTAAACCAATTATATCTGCAAGCCGTTTATACAATATTGTATATCCCTCAATGATAATATCATCATTGATATACTTAATTGTTATTATATTTATAACACCAACCGAGGGCGCAATTGATACACTAGATAAAGGTGTATCGGTTAATAGCTTACGTCAGGTGCAAAAGCAGGTAGGTACAATATCAATGTTTGGATTGAAGGATCCGAGGTCACCTGGTGTATTAACAGGGAAGTCTGCTAAATGAGCTTATTGAACTAAATAATATAGTGTCATCCATATAGAAATGGCTGACGCTGCATCATCTGAATCTGTAACTTCAAAAGCACTTGCAATGGGTAACAGACTCTTTCCTTATATTTTAATTGTTAGCGGATTTTTGTTACAATTAGGTACTATAATACTGCTTGGTATTAATGCTGGAAGCCCAGATACAAACGCAGAGATACGAAAATATGTTGGTATATCGGCTGGTCCAATATTAGCCTCTCTGCTTTTAATTGGAGTAGGATTTGGAATCTATTTCACACGCTACCCGCAGTATGTGGTGTTTACTGCAATTACGGCATCATTGTTTGCAATTGCAATTGCCTCACTCAGTTTATGCATTAGTTTAATGGAAAAGAAGTTGAACTAATTATTTACAATATATGCAGCCAATATCTGGTGTTGAATACGGAATGTATTCATGTTTGTTGCCAAATGTGATACACCACTTAACTGTAGAATCAGGTAGATCTTTTTGCCTGGTTGTAATACTGCATTAAAATTCTCCATCAAAACCCGTTCAGAGTTTTCGTAAAGTGGAAAGAGATGATGAGTGCTTATGTAACAGTTGAGTGTATCACGTTCAAACAGTCTTTTAAACGCTAAATTGATTTCATCATAGGTTAAGTTTGATTTATTCATAAGGAGTTGCTGATGAACATATATTGTGTTAATCAAGAAATCCTGAATAGTATTAATTTTAACTTTGAACTCGTTAAATTCACTGCAGTTGAGTTTAAGCCTACCTTTAACAGGATTCCATTCCTCGATAGTCAATGGCGGCGTCAAAATAGAGCAATGTTTTAATGCAAGTGTACCGGTTTTGTAATGAAGGGAGGCCATTGCTGGGTAGTTACCTCTTTTAACAAATGAGTTCATATGAATATTATTAACATCTAAAAGTTGTGATGGTATGGCAAAATCCATTCTGAAAGTAAGTGCGCTTCCAATTTAAGCACCATAATCTAGTTCACAGTAATGGTAGTGAACATCTGCTTTGTAGGAGGCCACGGTGTCGGCAAACGAACGGCACTCTTACAGTATCTTCAGAGATATGCACAGTCTGAGGGCATTCCTTTTCAAATTAAGACAAAATATCTTATGGGCAAACTGTTAAATACTGTTAGTAGTACAAACGGCACAGCAGCAGATGATAGTGACGACGATGATGATACTCCTGCAACACAGACTCAGGAAGAGGGTGGTGCTGCCCCTGATGGTAAGTCATTTCCGTTTGAGGTAAGTGCAATTCATCAAGGGTATGATATTGCTCGTATGTCACTACAAGATAAAAACTATATTTATACTATTTTTAAGGGTTTTAATGGTAGTTCCTATGTATTGAGTAAAAGTAATTATCATTTCTTCGTGTTTTATCATGCACATCTACTTTCAGAAGAGAGCATCATCTATTTACAGGAGAAGTTGGAGCAGTACAGCTCCTCATTACGAATCTTCCTTACAAGTAACTACCCACTCCCCCTTCGTCTTGCTGACCATTTTCTTGAGGTACCGATTGACGGTGGCGATATTACTGCATTATCGCAGGGTCAAAAGAATAATTTGTATACAACTGTGCGTACCTATCATCCACACATGGGTGCTACACCAGGATGGACTCAATGGTTCAAACAAACACTTGACGCATGGAACACTAAAGAATGGGCAACCTCTGATATTCCGGCTATAAGGCAATGGATATATTTCTGTTTGCAACGTAATTTACGTTGGTGTGAGATGATTGAATATTGGGTTGCCGCAGTCAAGACCAGTGATTTACCAAGCAAGAAGAAAAAGGCGATTTTCTCTATTTTGACCTTTGCTGAAGGCGGTGGTGGATGGCAGATTATACCATCATATCGCATTCCACTTTTATGGGAGTATATCTTATTAGATATTGTAAAGGTTCTCCGCAATGATTAGATGGCCGCTACTTCATTATTGAAAGTGGTTTACGATTCTTTTATAGTTAAATCCACAATTAAGGAATTACCTGTAACAGCACGTGACATTGCGCTTGTTAATGAAAAGGCTCATGAACCCAGCTCATTTGATGGTGATAACTTCCGTTTATTAAAGGGGGACTTAAAGAAATATTTATTGGGGTCATCAACGCTGTATGTTAAGGGTATGGCGACGATGGAGACTATTATGGATATGTCGGCGGTGCTGGCAACTGCTGAGCATCCTTATACGGTGTTTTGGTTTGCTCATCCAGGACGCCGTCAATTTCCTGCTGCGGGAAGACCAGTTGAGGCCAAACACATTAATGGTGGGTACTGTATGACGTGCAAGCCTGATACTATTGTTATATATAGGGAGGAGGATGCATTACGTGTCTTAATACATGAGATGCAGCATGCAAGTTGTTTGGATGACCATAAAAGGGCGCTGCCGCTTATTGAAGCAGAATGCGAGGCCTGGGCTGAGATATTTTATAGTATGTTTATGGCTAAAAAACATGGACTAAGTCCTGAAGATGGCTGGCACCGACAGTTAACATGGTCTCTGGCACAAAACAGACGTTTGAGAACTCAACATAATGTTAATATGCCTACCGCATACGCATGGCGCTATACAGTCGGTAAGGAGGCTGTATGGCGCAAATATGGACTGTTATGGGATGTTCCTAGCAAACCGCACACTAATAGTTTATCGCTTGGCGCACCTGAAGAGATGTTTAGCGGCGCCGTTTAAGTGTTCTAAGACGTGACTTGCGTTTGCCTCCAGTTATGACTGCATTTGTTGCTGTTGTATTTGGTTCTGATGTATTTGTACTACGATTGTTACGTCGATTATTACCACTACTTGTATGCCCTGCAGAAACAGCACTTTCTAATGCATTATCAAAAAAAGAGAAGGAATTACCCATACTAATACTAATATATTACATATACTTGTATTAATTATGATTAGACTGATGTATATTTAGTTACGTCTGGAGTTACGTCTAGAGTTGCGTCGGGATGAACGGCGACGGCGGCCACCAATTACAACTGGAACCTCACTAGCCGAGCCTGAATCGGCGCCTCCACGATGTCTGCGACGTCCTTTGCTACGACGACGACCACCCGCAATAGGAGCCTGAGAGGTATTAGCCGGTGCAACATTAGGGGTTGCGGCAGGGGGTGCATTCGGGGTTGTTGCAGTTATGCCCGAGTTATTTTTACGTTCACCTTCAGGTGTAGATTGTCCAGCGCCCATTTTTTCTACAAGTAGGTGAGAAAATAACAAAAAACAATTGGTGGATATAAATATCCTGTTTATTGTTTTTTATGAATAGCCCAAGTTACCTCAAAGTCAGGATTTAGGCAGAGGCCTTCTCCTTCTTGACGTAGAGCTGGTAGAGGTAACGCTGGATATTCTTGTAAGTAAGGGTCTCACCCGCACCGATACCGAGGACTGAGCACATCTTGGCATCAGGCTTGATCTCGTGCTTGTCACCCTTGAGCTTGTGGGCATCAATGTAGACCTTGACGGCCTTGGTGACATCAGCAGGGGACATCATAGTACCCTTCTCCTTACCGAGGAAAGTGGCGAGAGAGTCCTTGAGGAGGACAGGCGTGGTGAACACAGAGGGACGGGGCTCCTTGTTCTCACCAGCCTCCTTCTTCACACGCTTACGCTTCTTGGCCTCCTTGAGCTCAGCCGCATGACGCTTCTCAATAGCCTTGAGGGCAAGACGGGCAGCCTTGAGAGCATTACCCATGTTGTCAATCTCGGCAGTGAGACGCTTGACCTCCTCCTCAACCGTAGTCACAGGGGCAGCAACCTTAGGGGCAGAGGCCTCAGGGGCAGCAGTCTGCACAGGGGCAGCAACCTCGGGTGCAGGGGCAGCCTTGGCCTTGGGCGCCTTGGCAGCCTTCACGGCGGCAGCAGGAGCAGCCTCAACCTTAACCTCAACAGTGACATCGTTCTTCTTAGCAACAGAGCGCTTGGCCTTAGGAGCAGTAGTAGACATGTTGTTCGTGTTAGATACAGAGGTATTAGTATTCATCTTTTAACGCACTGGTGATCAAGATGTGCCGGATTCAATATCAAATTTTATCACTGCGCTTGTAAAATAGGCTTAAATAAAGGGGTACATGGGTGGCACCTAGGAAACAGGCTTAGATTTTTTTTTTGAAAAATGGAAAAAGCGCCCTATATTATAAGGGTATTTCTTAGAAAATCGAACAATTGTAATAGTATTTCTAATCTCCGACTTAGTAAATGAGTATTAGTAGAGATATAAAAAAGAGTGGCAAACAAGCAGCCCCTAAATGTATAACTGGCATATTACATGAAAATCTCCATACAAATCATAAAAGTAGGTACAAGAGACACTCTCGAGTGATCGTTCTCGAGCATGAGCCTGCGGCCAGCCGGCTCCAGCGCTGGTGGCGCTCTTTCCAAACCAGGCGTCAAGGTCTTGCTGCACTCGAGATCGATTTAGCAACTAATAAACAAGAATTGCTAAGTTTTGATGAAATCTCTAATATTCCTCATATCTATAGATGGTCATACTATGATGATACTGGTCACTGTTGGTTGTTCGATATTCGCTCATTGTATCATCTACATCAGAAACCCCCCACAACTATTAAAAATCCCTATACTCAGAAACAGTTTCATAAATCTGCCCTTCTATCCTTTTATAATAGACTCAATTGGCTAACAGCACATCATTATCCGCTGTTACAAGCAAAAGACCCTTCAGACCCACAGGCGCTTTGGATTATGTCGATTGTTGAGGTATTTGTTACAATTGATGCACTTGGTTATAATACTAGCGCAGATTGGTTTATTTCATTAAATGACCAGCAACATTATGAATTTCGCCGTGTTCTATCAAACATTTGGTCACAGTTAAGTAAACAGCAACACAAGGCCATTCTCGGTCGTAATAAAAACCTTGAGATATATGATGGAGCTGCACCAACTACTATGTTACTAAGACCCGGTGGCCGAAAATACTCTAGTCCTAATAACTCACCTAGGTTGTTAACACAGAAAGAGAACCTGGCAGCCATCAAAACTCTTGTAACAAGTGCTAAAGGTCGTGGTGATAGAAGCACTGGTGCACTCTACGCCTTAACCGCCCTTACACATGTATGCCAAGAAGCAGCTGATGCATACCCTTATTTAACTGAAGTATTCGCTAATGAACCACGCTTTGAGTTTCATTTATAAATATATATCAATATAATTAATATGACTCATAATACTAGGAGTAACATTAATTATGTTTTATAAATAATTAACAACTACGGAAAAAATTTTCGAAGGGGTGACCGTCGATAAAATTTGAGCCGTCGCCGGCGCCTTATCCAGATGTCAGATACAAGCCACACAAATGTCCTCCGTTATGCCAATCACTGCCGACAACTTCGATATCACTAAGCTCTCTTTCTCAAAGGTCCGTACACTAGATTCAGGCGCAAAATCTGCATATGTTAGCTACAATGGCTCCAAGTTCTATATCCAATCTGCATGGGAGATGACCGCCCCCTATGGCATTAGTGCCCCTTATTCCGCTAAGGATGCCGCCCCTGGTGCCCCCGTCACTGGCGACTACAGCATTGACCTTTCACTTGCTGGCTTTGACCAGGATGGTTCCGAGGTTGCAGACTACTACAACATGCTTCAGTCTATTGATGACCTCATGAAGGCCGAGGGTCTCAAGAACAAGGTTGAGTGGCTCAATAAGCCCAAGGCAACTGCAGATATCATTGAGGACAACTACTCCCCTCTGATTAAGCCTGCGCCTGTTGACAAGGTTACTGGGCTTCCTAAGCCGTATCCTCCTACTCAGAAGCTCAAGCTCAAGCGTGACAAGGCCAACAACTTCACGGTTGCAGTCTTTGACCCTGATAACAACAAGCTGACTGGTGACCCTCAGAAGGTGATTACTCGTGGCTCCAAGGTCACAGTCATCAGTGAGTGCGGTGGTGTCTGGTTCGCTAACGGTAAGTTCGGTCTCACCATGCGTGCTATCCAGGTCATCGTCCACTCATCTGCTGCTGGCTCAATCGCAGAGAATGCATTTGTCCGCCCTCAGCGAGCAGCCGCCTCTCACCAGGTAGAGGACGATGATGAGATGGAGTCGGCTGCAGCTGCTATGATGTCAGCAACTAAGAAGCCTGTAGCCGCCCCTACTCCAGCAACTGAAGATGCATTCGCAGATGTGGATGTTGATGGAGAGGAGGTGGATGCACCCGTCATCCCGCAGAAGAAGCCCACGCTTACCAAGAAGAAGCCTACCGCACCAAAGCTCAGTAAGTAAGCATTAAAAATAAGGGAACAACTAATTGAATAACAAAATAGAAAACCCACCCAATTTTTATTTCACAGCTCTATTAGTATGCTCAATCAACTGTCACGGGCACTAGATGTATATTACAACTATCAATTAGCAACCCTAATTGTTCTACTTATTGCCGCCGCAGCCTATTTTTTATTTGTGTATTTGCCGAAAAGAAAAGAGCATTTCCAAGACCCAAATCAACCTTTAGTTACACTTGAACAAGCACTCCCTAAAATCAAGACAAATCTAAATCAAGAGCTAGCAATCATTGATAAAATGACAGACTTTTACAATAATTTTACGAAGATTGCAGCTAACAGTAAAGCAGATAAACCCTCGGATCTTCAAAAGGCTCAACAACAGGTTGAACTAGATATGCAAAAAGAGGCACCCGGTAAAATTATCAAATTACCTTATGTTAAATCAACACTGGACTATTTAAAGACTTTAACATCTGCCACTGAGATCAATCGTCTATATATTGCTTATATCCTTCTTCCTAAAGATATAAATCTGTATCTATCAACTGGCGAGTATTTAGACACTAAGGGTAAACAGTTGTATGACTACGTTGCAACATTAGGTAAATCTGCCCCTACTGGTGGAACTAAAAAAGAACAGGCTGAACGTGCTGATATAACATCACAAACACAAAAGGTACAGGGCAGCACAGGTACCACTTTCGGTACTAATAAGACTTTCAGTGGTCCAGATGGATTCGTTTCAGGACCAGAGATGCCAGATTGCTGCACACGTAATAAGGTTGAAACCCTGCAGTTGAGTCCACAACAAATAAGTGACCTATATTATATTAGTGAAACAAGATTGCGAAAAATCAAAGAATCAAATGTAAACTCTATTCTTGAAAAATTGGCATCCACTTATAAGAAACTCAACGATTTACAATCACAAGTTGAATCAGGCGGCGGAGCAACCTTCGGAAAAATAGCTAGCGGCCAGAGTGTTGAAACAGCATTAACTGCAGGTTTCATCGATTACTCCCCCTCCTACGCATATCTCATCTACAAATAAATACCCTAATTGTATTCTTATATTATTACAATAATATACGAACCAGTTATAATATCCAACTTAAATACTTCTTATATGAGAATAACTTTTATTGCGTTTTCTCGTAGTGCTCTTACTCTTAATATTTTTTGCAGTTTTACGTTGTCCCTTTCTTATACGCTTAAATCTCTCCTTTAATAATGTGGGTAACCCAACCTGATGACCCGAGCAATCAAGCGATATAAATGGAAACTGGGTGTGTTTCGCATTACGCCGCAAATAACTACTAATCTCCATCGCAGTTTGAGCCATACACAGTAATGACTGAGGGAAAATCCTCTTAACAATTGGCTTATTTGCTAACATTAGACTCAAATACAATGTAATAATTGTATCTAAACTTGCAATATACACAGACTTACCACCAGTGCGATGCATTTGAATAATATTATATGCATGGCAAGCGGTCTGCTCCACTAATAGTAACACCGGTCGACCATCAAGCTCAAAAGCAACCAAACGGGGAATAAAATCACCTATGCTCTCAATCTCCGTAATTTTAACATTAGATCCAATCAACTGTTTTATATCAATAATATCATTGTTGATTGACGGAGAATACATCACTATTGGTAAATTCGCACTTATGAGATTCTCTCCAGACACTGTCTGTTTCAATGAGAGTTTATACAAATTTAAAACAGATGCACCTGCCATTACTCGTTCATTATTAATAGCATAATAAAACAGACCACGATATATCGCTAATGGTATTCTAATTTTTTTAACCGAAGGGGCTTTACAGTTACGTGGCATATCTGCGTGCTCCAACAGCTTCAAACGCTCATAAACCTTGTGCCAACGTGAAACCTCCCCCTGTGGACGACTCAACTCTAAATACATCATCATCCTCAGAGAGTTGATATCCATATATGTTATACCCTTATCAGTCATTGCATGTTTCTTAAATAAATTATATAGTTTTTCATCAATTTCCGTAATATCTGCAATTGGCACAAAATTAAGGTAGATTTTAGTTGTACCTTCATGTACACCTGGACGAGACCCAATATCTACAAATCCAGCCGAACGTAAACGCTGCTCTAGCTCCTTCACATCATGCGCACCATTGGGTGTTAAAAAATCGTAATCAGGAATCGTCATTTCAGGGTCGTAAAACTTGTATTTCTTCGGTAAATGTATGTTTTGAGCCGTGCCACCATAACAGATGCGACCAGTTGCCCTCAAAAAATCCTCCACCACCTTGATACCTGCCAAAATCTCCTGATCATGCGCCGATTCAAAATCAATTCGCCGCTGCGCCTCGTCAGCAAATTGGTCTATCCTGAGCAATTGCTCATCTAATTTAATTAGCTTCCTATATGTTAGCGACATATCGCAATCTAATTATAATAAGAGAATATTCTATACCTTGGGCACCGGTAACAATCCCCCTTTTGCATCCAGTTTCTGATTTGGCGACGCCAAAGTAATCGGCTTTGGCACCTTGTATCTCAACTCTGGCATTTTAGGTCTCCAACTTACACGACCATAATAGTCCTCTGCCATACCACCCTCCAACAACGCCTTGACATTATCATCAAACAGGTCTAAAGGTACACAACTTACACCAATCTTATCCAACATTAAGGCAAGATTTTCACGTGAAGGGGTTTGTTTAGGAGTAATTCCATCCATAGCCATTGTCCATTCAACCTTTGTACGTGCTAATGTTGTCGTCAAACGTTCATCCGGAACATTTATAAAGTATGATGGGGTCTCCAGTCTGGGTGAAACCATTTTTGCGTTTTTTGGTACCTCTGTTACACCAATACCAGCAGTTGTATCAGCGTATAAACGTGCATGTACCCACAAATCCAAGTCTCTATCAGCCGAAACCTTTTTCTCCCTAAACACATTAGTATCAACATTCGTCAAAATAATAAACTTACCATCAAACTCACTGCGGTCGTAGATAAACAGCTTATCCGCCAGCTGCTGACGCCTGAAATCACCATGCGGTGTCATCCCTAAATGTCTGGTTTTCAAGGCCTGGAGAGCGCTTGCAACCTCCTCCATAAATCTCTGGCTTACTGGCGAATACGGGTTCTTTGAAGGTAGATTATTGAAAAAGAGAATCACAATAATTGGTTCTGAAGATGCACCTGTTGGTGCATAGTTTGCAATTGCATTTATTGTCTTTTTAATACTACCAGTATTATTACTTATCTTATTGCCCCCCAAATTGCGCACAACCAACTGAGGGCTTTTTGATGCTTTTGTTGTATCAATCCTCAATACAAATGCACGAGCACCCGCACGATATGCTATTCTCACTGCATTATCCTCGCTGAAAACACCGTTCTCTCTTGGTCCCATATAACCTGCATTATTACATGTCAAGACTGAATAGTTAATTAAGGCCTTTTCATCTGCAGCTAAAGGTGGAATAGATAGGGTGTTGGCCGCAGTTGCTGGTGCCCCTGGTGCAAGTTTATCCCCTATTTTGGCTATTAGCCCCTTAATTTCGGCCTGGAAAACCGATAATCTGTCAGGCATACGCATATACATTGACTCAAACTTCTTCACCTGCTCACTAACAATTCTATAATTGTTTGGTCCATTTGATACATAATCCTTAGATCTGTTATAGTATCTATTTATACTACTAATAATATATGCAATAACATATACAAGTAATGCAACAGCTATTGTAATTGAAAGATATCTTAAAACAGTTGAAAAAGAGATTGGCCCCGATTTAGGTGTATCTATTTTTAATGTAGGTGCGTTCGTACTCATCTAATCTTAAACCTCTATTTGTTATACCACAAACGCATCACGTGCAACAACAGGAATCCCGTATTTCTCAGCAGCATCCACCTTCGTACTTGTAAACGGCAGAGCAGGCACCACAAGATATTTCAACCCCCTACTAACAGTCGCCTTCACAGTCCATCCTGCAGCCTCCAACTCCTTTTGCCACGCTGCATCACGGAAACCCGTCAAACAGATTGCCCCCTTATCAGTAACTGCCTTAGCAGCCGGACGAGGGGCGGCTGATGGAAACTCTAGGAGCCAGGCCTCAATAGCCGCACGAGCCCCCTCCATTAAAGCCCAGGTCTGTGGTCCATAACCCTCAGGCATGCCACTATCAAAGTTAGCCCCCGCATCCACAAACGCCTTAATTCTACTTTGACCAAGACCAGCAGGCACATCCGGGCAGGTCATAATACGCTGTACCATATTTGCACCTACAATCGCCTCGGCCAACCCAGCCTTTAGCTTCGCAGCACTACTATTACCAATTAGCCCAGCAACTGCCGACTCTTTTGCCGCATGTACCTTAAAGATAGTGTCCAACCCACCCTCAACTAACTTAGCAGCAATTGATGGACCAGCACCCTTCAACTCTAGAACCTTGAACGCATACAAGAGCTTTGCAGAAGGATCACCAGCCCCATCTACCGCCTTTACATGTACTGAATCCCAGACATAGTCACAAGCAGGCATCACAGGCTCAACCGGCTCCGTAACCGAATCAATAATAGGGATCACATCACCTGAGCGGATAATCACTACTCCAGCTCCGGGACCAATCCCCTCATCACAGATGAACTTTGCATTATGTCCTGTCACCTTGCTAATTGTTGCTCCACCAATCGCCACTGGCTCAATAATAACCCGAGGCACCAGTACACCATTTCGGCTCAGATTCCATTCAACCTCCTTAACAGTGGTTTCAGCCTGCTGCTCATCCAGTGCCATCTTGAAAGCCATAATATCTGATGGCTTTGCTGCTGTCAACTGGCTTTCAGGCTTCTTAGTTGCAGAGGTGACAACGAGACCATCAATGTCGTAGGAACCAGCAGCACGGCGATTCTGATACCACTCTGTCAACTCAGTCAAGGTATCTTTGCCGACCTCAACAATACCGTTTTCAGGTAGCTCAAAGCCGGCGGCCTTCATAGCCTTGAACTGGTCAGCCATTGGCAAATCACTGCCCACAATACGATAGGCTACAAAGCGCATCAAACCAGCGGGTGCCTGCATCTCATTAGGCTTCCTGTGGAGTGCACCATTGACCCAGCTACGAATCAGCTTTGCATCCTCAGGAGCCTCTGCACGCCGAACAATAATCTCACCACGCACAGGCCATGGAGCCTTCACTAGACCCTTAATGAGCCCCTTAAAACGTGTAATCTCAGTGCCTTCAAGACCATCTCCACGATTGTAGAGACGTCCCTCGTGCCAGAGCGCTGAGATACCGTCCAACTTCACAGACCAGAGGAGTTGACCCTTCTGCTTTGCCATCCAACGCTCATACTCCTTTTCACCCGGCTTAATCTTTTGTAGTGATGGAAGAGGAAACGGTAACTTAATGGTTGTATCACGAGGTTTACTGCCAACCGCCTTCAGAACCACTGCATCAGGGGCTTCTCGAGCAACAATTGTCTCCTCAGCATCGTATTCTGCATCCGTCATAATTGCCTTACCTGTATTGTAATATTCATCTTTGGCCTTCTCGAGTTTCTTAATACGGACAGATACGTCCTCCTCAGTGGCTTGCTTACGCTTAATCTTAATAACGTTCATCATTCTTTGGCTTACTGTCCTCGATAGCAAGCCAAAGCATTCATTTTTTCTAAAATATAGCTTTATTCATTAATGTGTATTTAATATTAATTATAAAGTAATCAGTGATATCTCCTTAGTATGATAAGTACATACTTTAGTAGGATTATACTTTTTTAAAGGAAGAAGGTCACAAGTGAGCGCTCTAAATCCTCCTGAAGCAATATTCATATTTTTAAAGTTCTGCTGATAACAACAGTTAATAATTAAAACATATTTAAACTTACCTGAAGCAACCAGCCAATCCATAAAACTGTAAATGTCATCAAGAGACCAATGCTGCAATACATCTTTTATAATAACAAGATCAGCGCCAATTATCTGCTCCTTCTTATTACAAAAATCTAAATGAATAAACTTATATTTATCACTGTTATTTATAATAGCATTATTATCAACAACCTTTTTATAAGCATCATAGCCTGTATATTTAACATCTAGGTCATGGTAAATATGTGGTCCACATCTAAAATCACCACAACCAAGGTCAACAACTGTCTTAATATTAGTTGATATAATAAAATTACGCAAAAATGGTATATAATTATCTTTGTTATAGTTTATTGAGCTACCTATTCCAGAGCTACCAGTGTATGTTTCGGCCTTATTATCACCCCATGTGCAGTTTTCATAAATATTTGTAAAGATCTGCTCCATTATACTTAGTTATATAACCAACTCTTTAAAATACCATGAGACGGAACTCTACATTAAAATCTTCATGTATTGTCTTTGACAATTTATTCCATTTATCTTGTACACTCTTAATTGTTTCTCCTAACTTTGGAACAAAGTCCAGCATCTGTGGACCATATCCATCAGAGTCAAGCTCGGTCTTCCCAGGAATATGCAGAATAGTTCTTAGGACACCGTCTCCTCCATCTTTAGGATATGGAAATAGATATCCAAGATGCTTATTAATAGTTGCCGTAACAGGTGCTTCAACTATCTCCAAACGCTTCACGTGCATCTGCTCATTATAGTCTGCTAATATCCTCTTAAAAGTCGCTTCGGCCAGGGCTTTCTTATTTGCAATAAATGTGGCTGCACGGAATCCTGGTACAGTCTCTACATATAGACCAAAAGGTGCACCATTCCAACCCCGTAAATTGTTTGACATAATTGCCATATTTCTCAGTCCTGCTGCAACAGCCTGGACGTTAAAGGCCTCATCTATCCGTTTTTTATTTTCAGCATCGAAAATAGCAGTAACTGTTTTAAAAGATGTACCATTTATACTATTAAAAATCTTTATAAATGTTGCACTCATTACGCTCCCTATTTATTAGGGCATATTATTCTTCATATTTTACAACAAGGATAGTAGGTACATCAAATGTCATTGTTTTAAATAAATCAACCATCGCCTCATTTACAGGTGAAAAAGAGTACTTAATCTCAAAATCTGGAAAATCCTCTTTGTCGGGCATATACTCCTTTACATAGATGCAATAACAGCTGTAGTGAATTGCTTGCGCCTCTGGCATTATTTCCATGAAAAGTTTTGGAAGCTTCGTAAAACGCCGAACATGCATTAACGCATCATAATCTAAAATGACCTTATTGTCATCTTTGTATATCAATAAAGGACCCATAACTAACTATGAAAGTAGTTTACTTAAGCTCACATATCAAATTTAATACTTTCTCTTATATGTTCTTCTTCTATGGGCAGTTCTTCTGCGCTTACCACCCTTTTTATTGGTGGTTGCAGCAGCCGCCTTTTTAAATTCAGCTCTCATACCTGTAGGATCTGCCGCCCTAAAAAATTCAGCTCGCATACCTGTAGGGTCGGTAGCAGGAGCAGCAGAGTGACCTTTAGTGAACATTGACATAACATTTTTACTATTTTTCTTTGGTGCACTAAACATTATACTTATAATTAAGAAAATTTACATACCATAGAAACTATTAGCAACCTTATCCAAGAGCGCCAATTTACTATCGGTTGAGCCCAACTCTAGCCCCTTCTTCACCTTCGGTTTCGGCTGCTTCTTAATAATTTTCGTCGGCGCCGGCCGACTCAGAACCTCCTTGAAAAAGGCCGGTACCTGAGCCACCGCCCTACCCAAAACAACCGGGTCTTTCACCACTGGACCCGCTGCCGGCACCTTCCATTTTGGTACTTCACACAATACTTGTAATAATATAATCACAATATCCAGTTTTCGCCGTCCTGTGAGCAACGCCGGTGGTGCATTAATGTAGAGTGTTGCCAGCGCCTGAACCTCGTCATTCATCCGTAAAAGTCCCTTTGCAGCCATCTCCTTGTACTTCTCAATGCAGCATTTGAAGAGAAAATGAACCGGCGATGGCTTTGCCTTCTTACCACCATTAATACCATGGTCGTTTGTTGTCAGTCCACCACCGAGCTCCTTTTTTACAAGCGCATCCTCCTCAATAACCCATTTCAGCCAAAACAGTGCACGCTCAAGTGCCCCCTCACCACATGCATATAACAGTTCATTCCCAGCTACGAACAGTTCATTCATATCAGTGCCACGAGACCAGACCTTCTGAACCGCTGAACTATCAGGGGCTCGTCGTGTACTTGAGAGCCAGGTGGGATTCTTATGAGTCTCTTTGCCAACCGCAGGCCATTTCAGTTTCCCTGCTCTAGGACTTGCTTGTAAAACCAGCACGACCTCGCCAATCTTCCGTTGCATCTCTTCACTTGCGTAAAAGTCTTCTGACGGCATCTTGTCCCAAGCTGCATCCAACTCTCTGAACCGACCATTAAGATAATGAAACACCCTCATTGAGGCAAGGCCAATGTGGTCAAATGCATATTCGTAACAGAATTTACGCCACATATTGTATCCACCCGAGCAAACCATGTCAGCCGTAAAATGCAGTGCACGACCCATACTTGTTGTGGAGGGGTCTGAAAGGGCGGTCTCAAGTGCCTTTATACAGTCATTGGCAGCATAACCCATACGACTTTTAAGAATACTGTCAGGGTCAAATGTTCCAGGCCTAACTGTTATTATTGGTACAGACACCGATACATCTTGCATATCACTTCCTGCTCTTTTCCTTTCTCTTTTTTACTATCCATTCAACGCTGTCTGCATAATGTGCCGGTTTCGTAAAAGAGTACATGCGCTCAATATGGGACTTCCAGCGCTTCTCACTTGATTCCCCTTTAATTTTCATTGGTTCGCCAATATAGATTCGCACAGTTTTCTTCAACGGCTCATTAAACCATTTAATTATAGATTCAGTGGTCGGCATTACAGAATCACGCCCAGGTCGCTCAAACATCTCATTCTCACCATAACAGAATATTGGAACTAGAGGTAGCCCCGTTTGCTTAGCCAACTTGAAAAATCCTTTACGTCCATCCACAAGACGCATAACATTATGACGTGTATTATACATTTCACGAATGCCACCTGGTGTTATACAAAGTGATGTACCCTGATTCAATACCCCCTTCATATTCTCCATGTCAGCGTTCACTAGTCCTGCACCAATTGCAACCTCTCGTAACGCCGGAGTATAAAACATATGTGATGAACAACATAAGGCAACAGGCCTCTTAAATGTTCCTGACCCCATCTCACCACAGAATAAACCGTAAGGTACCATTGCAAAATGACCATGAGGATACCAGATATAGATAGCCTGCTGACGATGGTCGAATCCCGATCTATCGATTATGCGCCAACCAGCCTCTTTTAAAGTCGGAAAGCCATCTCGTAATGCTGAGCGATACCACCAGTTGTTTGGACTTGTATAGGTCGTGCTCGATAGACTGCGTAGCGCAGCAACAATTAGAGTTGCTACTAGAAGTTGATTAGCAAGAGGATAGTATAATGAAAACCAGACACTAAGTGAAATGATTGATAGTACTATTATTGTGATTACCAATGGCCAAAATAGTAATATACGACCGATCATCCCGCAATTACTTTTACGGGGCATATTTTAATTGTTTACATTAGCGCATGGGGCTTGTTGTATTAAAAGGTAGAACCTGGCGCTGACTACACCCACAGCCACCCCCACGCCTTTTATATTTAGCACTAACAACCTTTTTCCCCTTTAGTGCCCTACTTGTACGGGGAATAAGCCCTTTCGCCTTGAGTGAACTTGTAGCTGTGAATCCAATACTTTCACCTCTACGCCAGCGCCTTAAGGTTTCGAGATTCTTTTTAGTAGGCTTGTAACCACCAATCTTACCAAATAGTTGGTTCCCACATCCACAACCTTTTCTGCTCGAGCAATTATTACGCTGCCTACGATAAGATGAAGTGAGTCGCCGGGTTTTCATTTCTTACTAATAGTAGTTATATTAAATGGTGAAGACTAGAAAACTCTTTCTCCCTGAAAAATATTTCAAGGGACTCTCGAGATCGGCACGCTCGAGAAGAGTCAAGGAGATCGCCAGAGGGGTCAAGCTCCACTGGAAGAATCCTGCGGCCTACCGGCCGTTCGCCACCGATCTCGAGATCCCTGCTCGAGCAAAGAAGACATCAGGTTATACTGAACAATGGCGTAAACTCTTCCCTAATAGTACTTCTCTTAAGGAAAAAGCTAAGGCAACAGGGGTACCATTAAAATACATTAAAGAGAGCTATAATCGTGGCATGGGAGCATGGCGTACAGGCCATCGTCCCGGAGCAACAGAGCAGCAATGGGGGTATGCTCGAGCACACTCCTTCCTATTGTGCGGAAAAACACATTATACAACTGATAGTGATTTAGTGCGTGATGCTAAAAAGGCATCCGACAGCGCCAGAAAATGGTTTAAAAGATGTAAAACAACCAAATTAACAAAATCTCTATAAATTAGAAATGAACAACGGAACACGTAAAAAAACACTACGATTTAGCAATAATACTAAAAAAAATAATACTACCAGAACTAATTCACAAACTATAAATTGGTATCCTGAGTCTAATACCATTATAAAAGTAATACCAAACAATGCAAAACTTCGTAGCAAAAGTACGCATCTCAATAAAGACTATTATAACAGATTGCAAGAACTTAATAAATATTCCAAATCTGAAACAGAAGAGGAATTTATAGCTAAAAAGCGTGAAGAATATAAAAATGCATTAGAAAGTGGTTATTCACAAGAAAATATTAATTCACAAATACAAAATGAATTAAAAGATTGGAAAAAAATAAGGCCAAGGATGGAAAGAAATAGATTGGGCATGTTAGCTAGTAAGCAGCTTGATGTAGACCGTGAGCTAAAAAGACGTGCAAATATGCAACAAATGAGTGCAAATTTTGCACAGATGGTTGCAAATACTACATTATCAAATAACAATAACAACGCTTCATACCGTAAAAAGATTCAAAATGCAATAAACAGGAATTATAATACTCGTCGTAATAATATCAGAAAAAAATATCTTGATAGGAGTTTAAAACAAATGTTTACCAACAAACGACACCCAAGTGTTATTGCTCAATATAAGAACAATAACAACTAAACGCTAATATCCTTAATTCATCTCATCATACTGAGCCTTCAAACGTTTTACCAGGGTCTCAACACATGATGACCAACTGTATTTTTGTACTGTATTAAGAGCCGCAGCACCATGCTTCACCCTTAATTCAGAATCGTTCAAATACTCTTCAATACCCAGACACAGGTCGTGTGGGTCAACAAACTCCGCCTCACCACCAACAGGACAGAATAACAGCGGTAAGTAATAACGACCCTTAGGCTTAATCATAATAGAGTTAGTTGCATTACAATACTCCTTGTAACCACCAACTGCGGGTACAACCTGAGGGCAACCAACGCCCATTGACTCAAATGTGCAAAGCCCGAACCCCTCGCCATCCGCTGCAGAGACAGAGACATCTGCCGCATTATAGAAGGTGTTAATCTCCTCGTCCTTGAAATCCATATCACGGTTGGTAACCATAAGACGATTACCAAACTGCTCGGGTTTCATTCCACGCATCGTAAGCTCACGTGCAAACAGCTCAAACAGCGGCCAGCCACCCTTCTCGCCCTTATCACATACACACACCATTGCAATAGGCTTATGAGGATATTTTACAATCAGCTCAACAAACGCCATAATCAGTAAATCATAGCGCTTTCTCGGTTGATTACGATTTAGACTCAGCAACAGAAATAGGTCTTCTGGTATATTTAGCCTCTGACGTGCCATCTTCTTTGAGATTGGATAAAACATCTTACTATCAAATCCATGCTGAATAACATCAATTGGACGATAAACACCCTGCTCCTTCAGACAATTACGCCAACCATCTGTAAATGTAAATACACGGTCTGACTCACTGTTAATAATATCAATAAACATCTTGAGCTGACAGTTGTACACCTGGTCAACATATAACCAGGTCTGGAAATTACGCTTAATATTTGCCTTCTTAATTGCACCAATGTATTGGGTGATTACCGCCATATCATTATAAATCATAATAACATGAGGCTGCACACGCTCAATCTCTGCCGGCAACTGATTATAACCGAAACCCTGCACAAGTGGCTTCTCCAGACTCAAAGCATCAATCACCTCCACATTTGGAGGATAGGCACGTGCAGGATCATTCGGCCTATTCATAATCTTTTGGAATCCATAATGATAGAGCTGGAGCCAAGGAATCTTTGATAACTGCTGAATAAGATTATACGATACCTTACTGTAGCCAGTCACCTGCTGACAATGAGTACTAATAAGCATGAATTTCAACTTCTTCCCATCATAGGTCGCTGGTTGCTGTACAGAACCAGGCTTTGTCAAAATGTTTTGAAGATTTGCAAGATAATCATTAACATCCACTACAGGTGCTTGAGGTGCAGTAACAGTAGGTGCGGGTGCAGCGACAGGAGCGGCAACAGATGATGTTGATACAGATGTATTTGTAAACATCTTTTGCAGATTTGCAAGATAATCGTTAACATCGGGCACAGGTGCAGCCACAGGAACAGATGCTGGAGCAGGTGTTGGAACAGGTGTTGGAGCAGGAGCAGGTGCTGGAGCAGGTGCTGGAGCAGGAGCAGCAGGTGCAGGAGCAGGAGCAGGTGCTGGAGCAGGAGCATGAGCAGCTGCAGTATTATAAGAGCCAATTAATTTTTGAAGAGTATTCAAATAATCCTCAGCCGTTTCTGTAGTCGACATTTCTAAACACTTATAATAGTAATCCCTTAGACCATTAACAGCTTTCTGATAGCCACCTTCAGCTCCGCCTTCCAATCATCCCATGCATTTAAGAGAAGATTCTTATATTTCTCTCCATGCCCCCATTGATTGGTAAAGAAGGTTGCCGCCTTAACAGCATCACTCATTGTAGCCAAATTAAGCAGTGGCAGCTTACCATTAAGCCAACTCCAAAACACCGTATCACCCTCTTCACGCACAACAATCGGCACACATCCAGCCTCTAAAGCCTCATATAAACGGAAGGTTTCATAATGATTACCCCTAAAAATCGGCACCATATAACTGTCAAGCAGTAGCCCCTTATAGTCCGCAGCAGAGAGCTGTCCAGGATCATTCCAATTATCATATACCTTCCCAGAGCCACCAGCCACCGCTGAGAATGCGGTCACCTTCTCTGCACGACCAAACCACTTTGTACCATGGAAAGACCACGTCCATTTACGGTTAACAGGTGACACCCCCTCGCCACGCATACCAGATGCATACCCTAATGGTATTGTCACCACATTCGGCAACGTAATATCAGGTCGGTAATATGTACGAATTACCCATTTTGCATCTGCATACCAATTGATATTATCTGTCCCAAACTCATCACTTAAATGTATTGCCGCCCATTTACGCCCCTCGCTCTTAAAATGATGGAAAACTGTTAGCCATGTACTCAGATCCTGACGACTCACCAAAACAATCGGCTGCTCACCAGGTGCAAATCCCTCAGGATTATCAGGCATAGGCTTAATAATAAACTCCTTCCCAAATAACTCATCAAGCCAGTCAGCCTCTAACAGTTTACTTTTAGCGTCGGCATCAGCATTAATCATATACACAGTCACCTTATCACTGACCGGTACTGTAACAGGAGTAACAGGAGTAACAGAAGCTACAGTAGGATTTAACATCTGCTGATAGGCATCCTTAACCGCCGCTGCAACGTCAAGGGGCATCATAGTCTTCAATGCAGCTTCACGCTCCTCCAAACTCCAGCGCTCATCATTTGTCCACAGGTCACTGTCAAACGTATCAATTCTATTAAAGTTGTTGAAACTGGAGTTATCGTAGGCGGGGTCACCCTCCTGTGTACAACCCGCCATCAAGGGGTCAGGGAAATAGATGTTCAGCTTATCACCATGATTACAAATCATATGGTCGCCGCTCGTGAAGAATCCATCACGCTCCCTAATGATATTAAGCACCTTCTGAGCACCACGCTTACTAAGTACATAGGCATAGT
>JACCDO011281300.1_pt1 | contig 40885 bp, 38 predicted proteins | sample 7446101 | NCBI WGS metagenome assembly JACCDO01 (sample SAMN15323440, study PRJNA562643) | freshwater metagenome | isolation source: river surface water | place: USA:Blue River Watershed | collected 2017-08-16 | reverse complement strand
TACTCTTGTTAAGCATAAAAAATACTCCCAAAAAAATATACAAATCAAAAATTCCTAACCCTAGAAACTTATCCGAGCCTCTGACGCGTTTTTTATAGATTTCCCCAAAAATATTTTTAATTTTTTTGTTAAAAGTGAAATTAAATCATTAAGAGAATAAGAGAGAATGAAAATATTGTTGACACCGGTACTTAACGTAAAAGCTAAAGAACATTTCAAGGGGGAGATTATTAGTGGGGAGTTGCCTAATAGATGGTCAGGTCCGAAAAAATATAATATTGACGAAACATGCAAGTACTTTGCGTATTTATTACCAATGACTAAAGATGCTAAGTCTAGAATACTTCTTATTTATCCAATTATCGGATATACAAATACAAATAGAAGAAAAGAATGGGAAGACGAGTACAAAGAATGTCAAACAGTGTTTTATGGAGATCTTCTTGCTATTGTACCGTGGGATGAATTTCTTGAATATAATAATAACGAGTACCATCATATTTCAGGAACGTGTACACACGAACTTAAAAGTAATTGGCTAGATACCCTTATTGAATCTAAAGAACAAGACATCGATTCTTTAATTGCATTAGCTGATATTCCTATTTCGATAGAAGAAATTAAAAAATCATTCAATCACTCGGACAGATACGAACTTATTGCAAAGACTATGCTAGATATTGAATTTCCGGGCGTATTTACGCATAATGAAACTATCCAGACGGAAAGTAAGACATATCGTCCGGATTTTTACGCACTAACGATGAAATTCGTATTAGTTATTGAATATGATGAAAATAACCATCAATCCTATGATCATACTAATGAATTAACGCGAATGAATCACATTCGTAGCTATATGAATAACACTTATAACTTGCCAACAGTAATAATTAGGTATGGCAATAAATATCAGAGATGGTCGGATGTACAATCGTTTATTGAACAAGTTCGTAATTATCTAAAAATCGGCAATGCAAAAGCCCCATTATTACGAGGCGGTGTTAAAAAAATAGAAACCGGATATCCAGATACAATTGTGCTCGTCGGTTATGCAGTAGACAACGCGTACAATACCATTACCGACTGGAACGTTGTAAGACTTTGAACTTTCGCGCCATAGCGTACAAGTACCCAGGTCCAAAGTCCATGGTAGCCTGAGTGCATTCTCTGTATATCTTAACGGCGAGAAACTCAAACAACTCTCTTTGTTTTTTCATTGTGTACCTTGCCTTCTCGTTGACACGGACATGAATTCTAGAACGTCCAGTTCCTAGTTTGTCGTTGCCGCATTTGAAAGACACAGGGCTTTTGCATTTTCCTTTGCGCCCGCGTCCTTTGACTTTCTCACCGCCTGTGTGCGTAGTCACAAATCTCTTATTAGGCAACACCATGACTAGATCCGGGTTTTCAATGTGACTAGGCAGCCCCGTTTCAAATTCCATTTCATCAGCGGGGTTAGTACGAGGAAACGGCTTTCGTACCCACATCTGCAGAGAAATGTTGACGGACAACTTACTTTTTGTTCCTGTCCCATTTTCTGTCATGTGATTGAAAAACATTGTGTTGTCTACTACACGGCTGTTAACTAGATGGAAGTATTTGTTCAGCTCCTCTCCAGTAAATGAATCTACTGGATATTGTTCGTATCTAGTTGGCAGCATTGATATGAAGGCAGGCACATTTGGAAAGAAGGCAGCTCTGTCCATTTTTCCCATTGGTTTGTGGCAAGCGCTGAACGGTTGGTTCGTAATTGGAATCGTATTTGGTCCAAATTGCGAATAATCCAACAAATCCATGTCCGCGAAACGAACATCTGCAGCTTTGGGATCAATATCAAACATGTACCCGCCAGGAAAGTGAGTTCGCACCAGATACCCGTTCCCAGCACATGGATCAACAACTGTGTATTTTGCATCACCCAACAATTCCTTAAGCCATTTTTTTATGGTAGGTACTAAAGAGTCCCACAAAGATGATTCAGTGTAGTACTGAGAAAGCTTGACGTCAGACATGGTTTCTAAAGCAATAAAGCAACAAGGTAGTATTACTGTTTAATTTTTCAATATTTTATGAATTGGCTACGGACGATGTGTGTAGGCTAAATTACCAATATTTTAGGTATTTGATGCAATTTATAACGCCAATTAATAAATTAATAAATTATAAAAGTAAATATATAAATTATGGATCAAACATTAGTCATTGCGGCATTTGTACTTGTAATTGTATTAATTATACATTACGATGTATGCGGATGTAGACAAGCTGAGGGGTTTTTATCTAGCCCAGTGTCACTTTCAGCGCAAACACAATTACCAGTTGGATATGTAGCAGGGCGTATGTTTAATAGTAAAATATCGGCGAATCAAGCATGTTTAATAGCATACAGAGATGTTAATTTTCAAGGCGAATCTAGAATAATCACGCCAGATAACGCAAATATGTATAGTTTTACACCTGAGTCTGGAGAAATAATGTTATATTTTTCTAGAGGTAATATGGTATTTACCAATTCTTTTATTGTACAGCCTAATACAAAGGTATTGTTTAATAAAGCGGAATATGCAAATATGAAAATAAACACGCATCTAGTAGTTACCCTTGACGGTCCTGTAGCTAATGTAAAAGATCTACTAAACACAGAAACATTACGAAACTTCGTAGCTCCCAGTGGTTTAAATACTAGACCGGACGAATATTATAATTTAAGTATGTATGTTTTATCAACGCCCGCGCACGGTGATTTGCAAATTAATCAATACGGAGGGCGGGGTTTATATCAATTGTTTACGGAACCAAACTTTCAAGGAGATTCAATCGTAATACCGGCAAGCCATAATATACCTATTGCGTATGTCCCAACGGGATGCCCTAGAAGTGTAAATACTATATGGAAGTCTATTAAATTTGACAGGGGATTTAAAGAAGAATATCTAAGGCTAGCATATAAAGACGTGCCTAGTGAATCTATTGATAAATACCCTTCTATAGAGAACATCTTGTTACAGCTTTCTCGTAACCCTGATGGCACACAAATTAGTGTGCCAGATTTAACCCAGAACCCATCGTATACATGGCATGTAGATAGGGTTGCGCAACTTGCCAATGAGAACTGTAACGCGCCTATTGCTATTGTGATGGAGTCGCCGATTTTTGGCTAAATATGCATCGCCAAATATGCATTGCTAAATATGCTACCTGATGATGAAGGAGCAATTCGCGACATTGCCATTGAATTACAGTCTTACGAATATTTTGATGAACTTCTGCGACAAGTATGATTTGTTCTTCTTTGTTTTTTTCATTAAAAAAATAAAAGATTATTTACTTTTATAATTGTTGGAACAAAGACTATCATACCACAATGTCCGCAATATCTCAGGAATTGACAAATGATGTCTTTACCCAGGAGTTTGTTAATGACGTATTTACGCTGCTAGACGCAAAGCTTGCGCAAATATTTGTGTAAGCAGATGATCCGCTTTCTTCTTTCCATAGGACAAACTGCCCTGTTTCTTGTTCTTTAACACCACCGGGAGAGGTATCCACGACAGGTGCATCTGCTACAAGCGCCATTCTTAAAAACCTAATATATAAAAAAGAAACTATACAAAAATATCTAATAAAATATTTAGCGAGTTGCATCATTCGGCATCTTAAATGCGAGCGCACCATGTTGGGCAACACCGGCGCCTAAGACACATGTTAGCACAAGGGCGACAAGCTGATTATCAGTAATTAGCTTACCTAGCTTAGCCACGTCAGTAAGTAGAATCCAAAGCACAATCGCAAGAATTACCATAGAAAGACCAACAGCGGCATATGATATGTTTTTTGCATTAAAACCAGCCATATACAAACCGCCTGCTACAGCCACACCTACAGCGGCTAGAACTCCCATTCCACTGATTCCTACTTCACTCGCGCTAGTCGCAACAGTAATGTTTTCACCCATTTCGTAATAAGAAAAGATATATCTTATTCTACATAATTATTTAAAAAAGAAAAATAGTAAGAAGAAAATATCTATAATGATACCGTACGCACTACAGCCTTGTACAACTCATCAGCGATAAATGGAATTACCGACAATCCAATTACTGCACCCCATTCCTCACCAGTCAGGTATTCAAGTTCAAACACATCCATCAACCCGGGTACATTGCCGACCAGCAAACTGATCACTACGCTTGCACCTACCGCAAACCACATGTGCTTGTTAGTCTCCAGCTGCATTACAGACAAAGTCATTGATCGGCATGAGAAACCACGCAGCAATTCAGCGAAGACGATGAAGTAGAATAGCATAGTTTTATTCTCCCAAATCAGATACACGATCAAGCACAACCCTGTCAGTACCAAGGTATTGAACAGAATGGCGACCAGCATTTTACGATCCAGCAATGGTTCATCACGGCGCCGAGGCTTGCGCTCCATAATGCCAGGTTCAGCCGGTTCAAACACGAGCGCCAATGGAGGCGGTGAATCAGTCACCAAGTTCAACCATAGAATACCAATTGGAAGCATCGGCGATTCGTAGCCGGCAAAGATAGCGATGACAACCATCATCACTTCGGCAACATTTGTACTCAGAAGATAGAATACAAATTTACGGATAGTCTCGTAAGTTCTGCGACCCTCTTCAATCGCTGCAACTATCGAAGCGAATGAATCGTCGACTAAGATAATCTGCGATGCCTGTCGGGCAACTGCAGTTCCAGTCAATCCCATAGAAATACCAATGTCCGCCTGTGACAAAGCGGGTGCATCGTTGACGCCATCACCAGTCATAGCAGCGACCAACCCTTCCTTCTGAGCAATCCGCACAATAGTTAGCTTGTCTTCAGGCTTAGCTCGTGCAAACCCACCACATTCAAGTACAGCTTTGCGCTGGTCATCTTCACTCATCACACGGAACTCTTCGCAACTGACGACTCGCCCCGTAATTCCGACTTGCTGACAAATCGAAGCAGCCGTGTTAGCATAGTCGCCAGTAATCATCACAACGCGAGCACCGGCAGCTTGCGCCTTCTTAATAGCAGGCGCAACTTCAGGTCTAGGCGGATCCTCGATAGACACAATGCCTAGATAAGTCAGTCCGTGTACCGACTCTGGAGTAAGCGTAGATTCATTGTCGCCAAACACACGGTATGCCACAAGCAAAGCCCTACGTCCCATGCTAGCTTCTGTATCATAGATTTGTTGAATCTTTTCTCTGGTATTTCCCTCTTCCGGAAACACACACTTCTCCAACAGTACGTTAGGTGCACCCTTGACAATCAAAATTTTTTCTTTGTCTTGTCCACCATTGGATACCACAGCCATATACTTAGTCGCTGAGTTGAATGGCAGTTCGGCTAACCTATCACGAGCTACACAACCAGCTTTCTTAGCGCCGACGATAATAGCCTTGTCAGTAAGATTACCACTACACTTCCAGGTTTGCTGGATTTCATCAAACTCAATAGTAGCATCGCAGCACTGAGCTAGACAATCCATAGTGAACATCATTTTCTCTCGGTTGTCAGACTTATCATTATGCTCGTCCTTATGCTCCGACTCAGAATCCTCTAGTTCAGACTTACTATCAACAGAAACAACAATCTCAATGTTCTCAAGACCACGTTCCTTGACAAGCGCAACCTCGCCAACGGGATTGTATCCAACTCCAGAAAATTCCCAAACTTGCTTCGTTTGGTTATCTGAGTCCAATCCAAGAATTAGCCGCCTGAGTGACATTTTGGCTGTAGTCAATGTACCAGTCTTGTCAGTGAAAATTACCTGAGTGGAGCCCAAAGTTTCGACAGCAGCCAAGTTCCTGACCAGGGCATTACGTTCTGCCATTCTTTTCATACCGCCAGCTTGCGCCATCGTGGTAAAGATTGGCAACCCTTCTGGCACAAAGGCAACGATCAATACGACGGAAATCAGAAGCATCTGAATCCAAGTAGGGCGCGAATCATCCGGGTCAGCTCCCTTATCGAGAGGAACCGTGATAGCAAACAGCACCACGCATACAATAACAGCTCCATAGACCAGCCAGTTTCCAAGCTGATCGAGCTTTTCAATCAAAGGCGGAGTCGATTCATCAGCTGAAGCAATCGCCTTCACGATGCTTCCAATGAATTTAGTATTCATTCCAATACTAACAACAACACCACGTCCTTTACCATTAACAATTACAGTGCTGCTGTACGCCATAGTAGCCTCTGTAAGTTTGTCAGCATGAATGTCACGTATGTCAGTTGATTTCTTAACTGGTACGGACTCTCCAGTAATACCGGCTTCATCAATCTGAAGATCCACGGCATATGTCAAACGGATGTCAGCTGGAATCTTGGCGCCAAGACTCAGAACTACGACATCACCAGGAAGAAGCTCTCGAGCTTCAAGCGTAACTTCAACACCGCTACGAATCACACGGCACTTGTCAGGTGCGAGATCTTCTAGCGCACTGATTGACTTGTCGGCAGCCAATTCTTGGCGGGTACCAATAGCTGCATTGATAGTCACAATACTAAGAATGGCAACTGTCGCCGCAATGTGACCCATGACAGCAGAAATGATCGCCGCCACAATAAGAATCTGCACCGGGCGATCCGAATAGAACTGCCCTAGAAACACCTTCCAGAACTTCTTCTCCGGTGGCTTCTCTAGTTCATTGAATCCGTAAGTTACACGCCTGCTAGTAACGTCAATCTCGCCTAAACCTCCTTCGCTAGATTTTAAGTCCGAATACACTCGTTCAAGAGGTGCTCTGGCATGGAAGTTCTCACGCGAGCTATTCTCACGTTTGAGTTCAGTTATGTCCAGTACTTCGTTAGACTTACCAGTTTCAGTCCTCTTAAGAGAAGGATGTCTAGATATTGTACTGTTTTGCCGTTTCAATTGTTTGGCGGCGTCCATCGTTTTTGGGAATTTGTATAACTGCTTCAAGTAGTAAGCCAAATAAAGCTATCCTAAACATATAAAGGCTAAAAAATAATCAAATTTTTCTAATTGACGTATATAACCTTTACATCCATAAAATATGAAGTATTATACCTTATAAATAAGAGGGTTCGAAAGGGGCGTCCTTTCAAAAATAATGTTCTCCAAGCTTAAGCAGCTGCTCGAATACTCAAGCCAATATCCCGAACTTTCGAGACGCAGAAAAACACAGCTTGATCTTGAACAAAAAATAGATGAAAATATACAACGCTGTTCGAAGGATACTCAGCTATCTTACTATAGAACCATGCGTAATCTAAATCGTCTAACATCAAACATCAGTTATTCATTAGACATAACTGATGCGCCTGAACATATTCTTAAAACACTAAAAGATACAGATGAACTACAGTCAATCGTACTATCTAAAGGATGTGTATGCGAAAACGCAAGATCCGCTATTGTTCGAGCTGAAGAACTCTATGCTGATTATTTGTCTATTTCTGATTCGTCCTCGACTACCCCTAAAAAATAAAAAAACAAAGAAGAAAAACAGTATATTGTACATTTTTGGGGAAGGATTTTAAACCTTGTCGTTTTTTGGGGAAGGATTTTAAACCTTGTCGTTTTTTGGGGAAGGATTTTAAACCTTGTACGTACTCCTGCCGGACTTACGCGTAGGGATCCTCATCAGGATCCTCATCAGGATCCTCCTCGACAGGTGGGTCGGGCTCGTCAGCGATAGCTGCAGCGAGACACAGGCGGGCTCGAGCAATCCGCGCCTGGTACGCAATGTCCTCGCGGTAGACCGACTCATCAGCCCGAGCGGCGTACAACGCAATCAGCCGAGCGCAGTCCCAGTCGATACCACATGCCAGCATGACACTGGCGATGTAGTCGTTGTGCAAGGACTGCACTGCGATACAATCAGCGTAGATCCGCATGTAGTCGCTATGATGAGCAGGGTCATGCCCGTTCTCCATGACTGGAGGGGGATCCATCCGGCTGATCATGCTCTTTTGCACATTGTTTCGCCTGCTGATGTGTTGGTACATCAACGAGCTGATCGCGTCAGTCACGTACTTGGCGGACAACTCCTCCTTGTTCAGCACGAGGGTGAAGCCGTACTTCCTGTACTTCAAGAGTCGAGAGCGGAAGCCGTCCGTCTTGCGAGATGCTCGGGAGCTTGCGAAGTAGGCGTCAACCTCCTTGAAGTTCACCAGGCGCAACTCACGAGCACGGATGTGCTGAATGGCAAGTTCCATGTCGCAGAATCGAGTGATCAGCCCGGACCCGTTCACCCACATGATGGACTCCGCAGTGAAGTAGGGGGCTACCTCACTTTCCAGCAGTTCAGCCGGCGACACTGGATACGCCATGTCGGGGCACATCTGATGCACCTGGAAGGCAATCCGAAACTCACGTGCGTCCACCTTGACAGCCATAGAGCTGTTGTCGGTGTTGATGTCCAACACGTCCAGGTTCGACAGCTCAGCAGCCTGTTCATGCAGCTGACGAATCATCGCCGGCAGACTGGTCAAAGTCTCAGCCTCCAAATGCTGCAGCTTCTCAGCGAACTCACGCAAAATGCGTTGCTCACGCCCGTAGGATAGCCATCCGTACGAGTAATGAGGGTTGCGACCACGTCCACGACCGCTGTAGTTGTAGAAGGAACGTCTGTTGCACTTGCCGCGACCACGACCACGACCACGCACACACTCGCAGCGGTTCTTCAGCTGGATGTCCGCTGTAGCGAACATGTCGATGTCGGGACCACAGTACAGCTCATCGGCATCCTCAGCCATACGCTTGTCTTCTTCGCTGGCATCAGCCGGAAGTTCCTCCTTGGGAGGACGAGTGATCTCGGTAAGAACCGTGATCAAGATGAATCGAGGATCGTACGCCTGAGTCTCGCGGAACTGTCGATCAGCGATACGAATGATGCGCCACATGATGGAGCCGTACACGACTGCCCCAGGTTCGCGGGTTATGACGCGGGCGTATCCGCACACAGCGAAGAGCTGGTTGAGCACTTCTCCAATGACGGAACAGAGTTCCTGAACGCGGTCCATTTCCTTGGTTTCCACAGTATGAGCAGCAGAAGCGGCAGACATTGTGATTCTTGAGCAACAGTCAAAAGGCTTGTGAAAGCGAAAAGGCTGGAGGGCAAAGGGAAGAACGAGAGCTTTGTTCTAGACGAATCTAGACATAGCGCCGGAATATTCAATTTTTTTATGTGTAAAAATCTATCAAAAAAAAGATGGGTTTGAAAGGGATCTCCTTTCTTTTATTGCGAATATTGCGTTACTGGATTATTAGGGCTTGGGATATTTCCAGGCATTCCTTGCACATAAACTACGCGTTCCTGACCACCTAAAAAGTAGTATCCTAGAGCTAAAGCAACCACTAAAATCAGTATATAAATGTACATTTTACTCTTATCATTTGACTCTAAAAATGCCTGGTATTCAGGGTCGTCAGAACCGTCTGTATTAGTACCATTTCCTGTGCCTGTTCCACTTCCTGGGCTTGGTCCTGGATCACCTGCATTAACACCACCAGCACCAGGACAATTTTGCTTAATATAGCTTTGTAATAACTGATTATTTCTACCAACAGTGTTAATGTCCATACGGCAGAAATTGATAGTAGGGCAGGTCATATTAGGCTCATAGTATGATGGTTTATATCCGAAGCTACGGCAGTTAGGATTGAAACAATACGGATTATTGTTAAACAGTTTTACTTCTTCGGGATCACCAGGATTCGACGGAGGAATAGTAATACATGAACATAACTGATGTGTAGGATTTGTTCTACAGAAATCTTGCACTGTAGCATCACATCCAGACCCCTTGCTCCAATAGGTCTTACAATACTCTTCGGGTTTAAGAGCTGCCATGGTTACGTTCTCCCAACCTTGTGTTTTACGCACTAAAGATTGCACATCAATATCCTGTAATTGAGTATCTTTTGTACAACACAACATTTGACCACTAGAACTATTTCTAACGTTCTGATCATAATAATCATTTACATATTTAGTTCTAGCTTCTGCTACTTGTTGTTGGGTAGGACCCATCGGAACAGACACAGATCCGCCTCCTCCTAATCCAGGTAGTCCCGGCAATCCAGGTAGTCCCGGCAATCCAGGTAATCCGGGCAGACCAGGTAAACTCGGTAAGCTAGGTAATCCTGGAATAGACGGAAGTCCTGGCAATCCAAAGAACCCTTCCGTCTCGCCTGAACCTTTTAGATTTCCATTATAATCAACATTGCCGGCATTTCCGTTGAATTCGGCATCTTGCCAATTAACATGCTTTACGCAACTCATTTTTATAGGATGATTACTTGCACTTGTATATATTTATTTGTATTCTTTTTTTGTCTGTTATTCTTTTTTTGTCTGTTATTCTTTTTTTGTCTGTTATTCTTTTTTTGTCTGTTATTCTTTTTTTGTCTGTTATTCTTTTTTTGTTTTTTGTCATCGCATATTACATCAGAACTGTCTCAAAAAAAGAATACAACTACTTTAGTTTCGCTTTTCTCAATCTTACCTTTTTCTAACCTTTTATTCCTAAATCGCTACCAGGTAATTCTTTGTCAATTTCATCTGAATAACTGTACATCACAGCAATCATAATTACAAATACCAATAGCAGTAAAAACATATTTCCCATGTACATAGGCTTGCAATCAGATACTTGTATCTTTTTGTATTGCTTATTGAATTTATCCATATCCGGCTCTCCCGAAGCATTAACTGGTAAGTCCTTGTTGCAGCCGATTAAGATATCGCAGGGATCACCATAACCAACTGCCGAATCTAAATACTTAGTTGCGTCGCATTCTGCTGAATAGCAGCGAGGATTTGTCTTTCGAACTGCTTCTAAATTAGAATCCGACGACAACACAAGCTGCGAATAGCATGAGCATCGTGAATCAGTTGGATTTGTTACACACAACTGCTTGAAAAATCCATCACATTTGCCGCCTCTACCCCAATATTGACCGCAGTAATCCTGTGGTGTAATAGGTTTCAAAAACTCGACACCATTCGCTTCATTATAAGTCGCTAATTTCGAATCTTTTACACAGCACTTCGACTTATCTACGCTATTTTTCAACGCGTCTAATTTTTCATTTCGCGCAACATTCTTAGCTAATTCTTCATTCAAGCTTCTAATTTGGCTTGTAAGTTCATCTTGTTGCTTACCTAACTTATCTAAGTCAGTCACCAGTTGCGTAACTTCAGCTGACCGATTCGCGATGTCTGTAGACAGTGCATTAGTTTCCGCTGTTAGCTGATTAATCTGATCTATATATGGTTGTAAATACTTGATAATACCATCTAGGCGTCCGGGTGTCAGACATCCGATGTTATTCAAAGCCGGTACTGGTCCAACCGGTTTGTTATAATCAGTCGCGCCTTCGCGTGTATCAATAACTCTTTGAGTTACAGCAGCCTTCTCCGCAATCAATCTAGCAATTATTTGCTGTGACTGTGCCTTACGGTTAAGAGCATCTTGTTTGCGCACTGCCAAATCCTGGTAACTCGCCTGCAGCTGAACCTTATACGCCTTGATCTGATCTAGATAAGCAATAGTATCTAATACTTTAGTAATAATATTTCTAGCATCTGCATCCTTGTAGCATTGCGATGGTGTTAATCCCAGTCCATCAAGCACCATGCCTAGAGCGCGTCCTGCTGTTTGCTCAATAGCTGCTTTTGCTGCAGCTTCAGCTGCAGCTCGTGCTTTATCTAATGCGGCAGCCGCAATGTCCTTAGCCCTGTTAGCAAGAGCAACGGCTTCATCTGCCAAACCCTTAGCTTGGTTAGCTAGCGCTTCCGACTCCTCCCTCGCTGCCCGCGCGGCTAATTCGGCTGCCTGCCGGGCTTTTTCTTGCGCTTGATTAGCCAAATCTAGCGCTTGCCCCGACAGCCCTTTTGCTTCGTTTGCTACCGTACTTGCTATAGATGCTGTTTGACTTGCAACTGTACTAGCAATTCGTCCTGCATCTGCTGCGGCACTAGCTGCCTTATTAGCTGCATCCTTGGCAACAATAGCAGCTCCATTAGCAACATCGACGGCGGTGTTAGCCACTGTCTTAGCTGCATCAACTATACCACCACCTACAGATTCGAAAAACGACGCTGCTCCTCCCATTTATGTATGTAAAGACTTTCTAAATTATATATCCTTGTAAATAATTTTTTAAGTGTTTTTTATTGTTGAGGAACAGAATCCAACTTAGCTAACTTAGTTATAGAGTTGGCTAATACCAAACTTAGTTCGCCCGTCAGCATATTCATCTGTAGTTCGCCAGCAACAATTCCATTACTTATCACTTCACGACTACCAGTTAGACCCAGCCCACCTAGCACGTAAGTATTGTTACCACGTACTAAAACAAATACCTTAGAACTCTTAGATATATCGTCATGCTTGCTTATTTTAACGGGGTCATTTACATCTGACATATATGAACCGGATATATTCTCTGCACGCCATATCTGTAGTCCGACAAACAATGCCGCCAATACTGCAACACCAATAAATAGTTCGGATGTTTCCATTATTTTATCGTGTACCCTTAGAAGTATATTTTATAAGCTGTTATTTTTTGGGAATTTTAATTTCTTTTGTGTTTCTCTTGATAAATAAAAAAATAGGGGTTTGAAAGGGCACAGCTCTTTCTAGGGCATCAAATAACCAGGGAATCGCGGAAATGCTACAACATCGCGAATTGATTGCACATCTAGTAGCCAACATAGCATACGACCAAGTCCCAACCCCATACCGGATGTTTGGCAGAATCCAGATCTACGCAGCTCGAGATATTCCTTATAGTCATCGGGTTTGAGTTTACTCTCTTCTAATCGTTCTAGAAGTCTCTCATAAGACTTCTCTCTTACACCTGAGCCAATGATTTCGCCTACTCCGGGTACTTCTACGTCGCATCCGAGTACGTAACTCTCGTCTGTTTCATCCAAACCCATATAGAATGATTTGAATTCTTTAGGGAACTTAACTAGAAACACAATCTTACCCAATGTGTCAATGAGCTTTCGTTCCTGCATTTCAGGAATGTCGTCACGATCGCCAAATGGTTTGCCGTCCGGACCATCAATCCCAAACTCCCGACACTTTAAGATAGCGCCATGGTGAGTCAGAATCTGAATGTCCTTGGTTTTCTCGAGAAGACTAACAACACGCTCATACTTACCAAGTCTTTTGAGATAGGCTTCTCCGCGAACCAGAAAATCCTCGACTACAGTCTGCAACATCTCCCGCAACTTCTGAAGATGGTCATCGAAGGTCAAAATACCACCCCACTCAGCTTCGACGTGAGTGAATTCAGTCAGATGTCGTCGAGTATGTGAATGCTCTGCGCGGTACGAAGGCGCAATACAGAAACAATCACCTAAACTAGGCAGCAGATACTCTAGGGCGAACTGCGATGACTGCGTTAGATACGCCGGCATTGGTTTGTCAGATGTCTTTCCTGGATGATCGAGCCTAAATAGAGTTGCACCGCCTTCACATTCAACTCCTGTAAAGCTAGGCGGTAGCACCTCAACACACTTACTTTTGCGGAAGTAAGCTCTAAACGATTGACATAATACATCACTCAATCGCAGAGTGTCTGCAAAAGTTGGATCCCTGAAGTAATGTAGACGTTGATCAAGCTTGATCTCCGCTGATGCACTTGGAGGACACTTGCCCACATCAGCAGGATCACCTTTAGAAAGCACCTCAACCTTTGCATCAACAAACTCAAATGGTTGCGTACTATAAACACCTGGTGGTAGCTCTCTTTTCTGTCCGACGACAGACACAAATGAACCAATTGTCACATCCTTTACATCAGCAGACTTGCATACTACTTGCACCTCGTCGGCGCCATAGCCTACTTGAAAGAAGGTAAATTTCTTCCCTGATCTAATGGTTCGCACAGAACCAAGAAGTTCGCCGCTTTGTCTGAGCATTATTTTGTTTTTTGAATACTTGAATTATACAACCGATAACTAATTCAATTTTCTATTCTTGCAAATCTACATTCTATCAAAGTTTGAATTATTTTTTCAATTAAATACGTTGGGTTATCTCTAAAATTATCCAAAAACAAGAAATGGACCGCAAGCTTTCAGAATCTCCTATTCAGAACTACCGCAAGATCTATGTTGCCGGCAAATGGATGGACAAAGAACTTATACATACTTACATTAAACAATTCGAAGAAAAAGGCTACACTATCACGCATGATTGGACGCAGATTGAAACAGGCGACGTGCATACTCAGGAGGAGTTAGCAGGGTTCGCCGCGGCTGATATCAAAGGCGTAGTTGATGCCGATGCATTAGTAACGATCATCACAGACATATCATACCCTTATCGCGGGTCATGTTCTGAACTTGGCGCTGCCTTAGCCACTAATAAGAAAGTTTTTGTTCTCAATCTTGCAAACACTCACACCGGCTATCACTCAAACATCTTTGCGAAACATGCGCTAGTCAGTCATTACTTAGACCTATCTGCCCTTTTGCGCGATCTTCAAGAAGATTGCGAATCATGTATTACACCGCTCGGCTTACATACAACCTGCGCTACGTGTGAAGCTGTAGCTTGCAATGCATGCGTTATGGCTGACTCACATTACTTAGAAGACTGGCTCGAAACATCAAACAAATGCTCAACCTGCAAAAAGTATATTTGTGCTAGTTGTGTAATATTATGTTACGACTGCGCTAATGAAGGAGAGGATTATAATACCTACTGCGACTCATGCGTACCTAATGACATTCAGCCAGTTGTCTGCCGGCATCATACCTGGTTCTCTTGTAAGAAGCATGCTTCACACGAATGTGGTACATGTAGAGCTAACCATAACTATCATCTAAAACACTCCTAAATTTTGTTTCTCCTTCTAAATAACCATCCAAAATAAGGAGTTTGAAAGGAGCAGCGCGTACGTTTAATAAATCCCCTTTCAAAAAAATTGAATTTCTCTTTCCTACTTGGTGAGGAAGTGTGAGCTATTACTTATTTGCGTAGACTGGTGCCTTTAAATATAATATTATGCTCCGGGGTTTAAACGCTACTGGGTACAGTGGTGCTAAATATGTATACATAAATTATACAACAAAAGCTGCAACCATCCGCATATTTAGTAATACGCACACCTTCCTTGCTTTTTTGTTTTTTTGAAAGCGACCCACGCAAAAGCTTACAAATAACCCCCACACCCAATTGACTTCTCGTATGTGTAAACACGATGCAACCAGCCTTGTGGAAACACAATAAAATCGTCCTTACCTGCTAAACATGTGTAAACTGTATATCCTTGCGTAAACAGATCTACTAAATCAGCAGTCTTCAGGTATTCTAACTCTTCTTTAGAAATCTCGGGATTTTTATCATATCCCATCGCCCCTCCCGAATACGACTTACAACTTTTAGGATCAATAAACCACCAAAGTTTCTGTCCGGAATACAAGTACATCCATCCGCCGCCATACCCCGGATCCATATGGAATTTAGTTAAACCACATCCGGTAAGTATATAATTCAAATGATACTTATTTTCGTTCTTACCTGGATATGTGGCGTTGTCTAATATTACTGCAGGAGTAAGTTGATCATTAGTACACCAGCAATCTAGAAGCTTTACGCTCATGGATTTACCAGGGGCTAGATTTTGCCATTCATTTAACACACCTGCATTGACATCTATGTAATCCGTTTCATTGACATAACCATAACCATATATTTCTTTCTCTTTTACAAACGCAGCATATAATGTTTCTTTATCTGGCAGTAAAATACTAGCAAAATTACGAATTACGTATGGAATAGGACAGTTCTTAATTACCTTTCCAACACATACTACATTAGTAGTGCTAAGGGGCGCTGGATATTTACTTTCATCGATATCTGAAGGGACTCCTAAATCGCCGTATTGTTCTTCAAGAATTTTTTTAGTCTTATTAGGAACTAGTGCTTTATCGCCGCAAAAGACAACTTCTCTCAATGGCATAATATCTTCGTATGGGTAATCGTATACACAACTGCTGTATTCGGTTCGAGTTTTTTCTGACATTAAACATTTCATTGTTTTTCTCACAAATAGTTTAGAATAGTCAGCACCTACGCGAAATAAATCGCCATCCAAAGGAATATTAGGTGTACACCTCTCCTCAGTTATACCATACGCTACTAGATCTATTCCGATATCCCACTTTTGTGCAGACGCCACATGATATTCCTTAGTCGATCCAGCTCCAAAATATACCATACAATTATCGTCATTATAGAAATCTGCACATAGACCATCGGATAATGCTACCTTAGCTTTTTCGTAATCTTCTTTAAGCAAACATAAATCGCAGTCATAATCCCAAGGAATAATGCTATTTGACCTATACCAACCTAATAGGGTACCATAGTTCAACCAGAATTTAATGTTAGCAGCATTTAGCTTTGCTGCACATTCCGTATATAATCGTACTAAACGATGATAAGTATCCATGTAATATAAAAAATGTATATAGATATACATCATATCTTTTTAGATGACAAGTTTAGAACCGACTTATTATGACTTAGTTTTTAAAACGTTACTACTCGGCGATAGCGGCGTCGGAAAATCAGCTATCCTCAAACAATACGTAGAACGCTACTTTGATGGCGAATACGTAAGTACGATAGGAATTGATTATGCATGTAAATATCTGTCTGTAGATGGTAAAACTATTAAACTTTCTATATGGGACACTGCAGGGCAGGAACGCTTCCATTCTATAACCAAATCATATATGCGCGGTATACAGTGTGTGATACTTATTTATGATATTACGTCAATACAATCATTTAGAGATGTAAAAAATTGGATTAAGATGGTTTCCATATCTAACGTTCCGCAAGCTGAAACCCAGCCAATAAAATACTACCTTATCGGTAATAAAACAGATTTGCTTACAAAGCGTATGGTAACATACGAGCAAGGTACTCAGCTTGCAAAAGAATGCGGCTGCAAATTCTTTGAAGTATCAGCTAAAGACCATCAATCTATTCAATCAGCTTTTGCAAGTATCGCCAAAGATTTAGCAAATTCAGCGTTACATATTTCCATGCAGCCGATGAATATTTCTATAGCTAATACTCCTTCTCAAAAAAATAAATGTTGTTTCTAATATACTCTCTCTTTTCTAACCATGAATGAACAAACATTAGTGATAGCTCTGGTTGTGCTTGTAATTTTATATTGCATATGTAACACTTCATCAGATGAATCATTTATGCGAGGTCCGCGTCATTTTCCGCGTTTTGGTCCGCATCATTTCCCGCGTATCAGACCGCCGATTTATGCACCTATGCCAGTGCCGATTTATACGCCTGTTTATACACCAGGTATGCCATATTTATCAGCCGCTCTATCTCCTAATCAAAACTGGACATGCTTAGACGGTATTGATGTACCTATTCGACGAGATTTAGACGGTAATATCTCATGTTTAGCAGAAAATGGCAAAGATTGCGTATGGGGTGGATGTGCAGAGAAACTTAAACAGTATGCGCTTCCAGAAAATGCAGCGCGCATTAACCCTTTAGTTTGTGGCACTGCGCATGCGCAATATTATGGCATTACAGGATATGATACTCAAGGGCATTGGTGCGCTGTTGGCGATAATTTACTAGCTCGCAATTAATTTTATTTATTTTCGTTATATATTCATATATAGTTTGTTAAAAATGTCTCAACCAGGTGAAATGAGTCTCGGAGTAAAACTTGCCATCGGCGCAGGTATTCTCGTCGTCCTCTATCTACTCTTTAAGGATAAGGTTGATGCCGTATTAGCGCCTACTCCGGTTGTAAATATATCAAATACCCCAGGACTCGTAGGTCCTGGCGGTGTGTATAGACCACCGGCTACGCCTGTGGGTCCAGTGCCTGTAGTCCCAGTTGCCCCGCCTGCTCCGAAATATCCAACTGATTGGTCTTGTGTGGGCGATATCGATGTACCGATTAGACGTGAAGCCAACCCTGCAAACGACATTTCATGTATGGCTGAAAATGGTAGGGATTGTGTATGGGGCGACTGCAAGGAAAAACTTAGATATTATTCGATGCCTGAAAACTCTGGTAAGATCAATCCTCTAATGTGCGGTCCGATGCATGCGTCACTTTACGGCGATGCTGGATACACTAATCCAGCACATTGGTGTGCGAAGGGTAATACTCTTATTTCTAAGATCTAAGCCAAAAAAATTAATTACAGAAGAAAGTTGGATCAAACGCGGATTCTTCACACTTAATTGTTTCGACTACGCCGTAACACGTCCAGTTTACATCATCTTTTTCTTTTTTTTGTGGATCAGATACACACTTAACAGAATCTAACTCGTGCCAGTCATTTTTAGCCCACTTATACGCATCGCAATAGCTATAGCTGAAAATTTCATCGTTATCTAAGTCCCACTTAAGATCTAATGCGATTTCGCGAACTTCTTCAACATCAGGAGGACTTCCCTTCCAATAACTAGAAACTTTATGTTTCCGTGTATTATTAATAAGTCCGAAATAGCGACCCATGTATACATACAAAAAATAATTCATATTTCATAGTCGGCAATTACTGGGCTATGATCTGATGGATGTTTCTCTGTTACTCCAGTAATTTCTAACCATTCTACATGTTTTAGCTTTAGCCCTCTGTGATAGATAAAATCTATGATCCATTTCTTATTGATATGCACAAAGGTTTGTTTTGGACATCTCAATTTATATACACTCGTTAATCCCTTTTCATCTAGAAATTCCATGGCTGGTTCACCCGGAAAATCATTAAAATCGCCGCAAATAATATCTGAATCTAATAACTTACTTAGATGTTTGATATGTATCTCTGTTGTACCTTTGCCGGACTCTAAATGAACATTGGTAATTTTGATGGTCTTACCCGGCGCCGTAAGTATGTCCACTGTTAATGATCGGCTGCCTACCTTTGTATCGGTAACTTTGGCAAAATCATTTCTAACTAACATAGCACAAACTAATGTGTTAGGTTTTTTACTACTCAAATCCCCTTTACACAAATCCGCTTTGTATTTATCTAATCGTTTCGTTCTACTTTTATCGTTTTGATATACTAACGTGTACTCTTTGAACTCAGCAAAATTCTCTACTATACTGTACGCGTCTGCCTCTTGCAAACACACAACATCTGCGTCATATTTACGAATTCGTTCGATAATTAACGGTAATCGATGTTCGTATTCTAAATACTTACGTTCCACATCCGGATACACATTAATATGGTCTGGATGCAAAATGTTCCATGTCACTATACGCATTTTACGTGAAATTATAAATTACTTTTTAGATTTCACATTTCACAGAATATACTCCTGTCTCAAAAATGGACTGGCAATGGATCGATTCAAATAAATTTTATATTGTGGGCGTACTTTGTGCCATAGCAATAATATCTATATTTATTATGTACTTTTTCGGAGATGTTGCAGGTATTGATAAAAAATATAATATGAAACTTACCGAAATACCAGCGACAACTATAGATATGTGGAGTTTATCACATTTGATATTATACTTTTTAATTGGATTAATAGCACCAAACTATTACATAACAGTGCTACTTGTAAGCATTGGTTGGGAAAAAGTAGAAGCTGAGTTAGGTAACGGTGGGTCTATGGCGCTTGTGAAATGTGACAAAGCTAGACGTTTCGGCAATTCAGATATTTTACATCTTTGCCAGAAAGGGCGTGACAGCTATTGGTATCACAAATGGGACGATCTCCTTATTAACATAGTTGGCTATATATTTGGATCTGCTGTACGCAACGAATATGCACCAGTCAAACAATAGATTCGTATTCTCGTTCATTATTTTTTTCGCGGAATATCCACTTACAACATTCTTTACAGATACAGTAAGTAAAACAACCTACTACAACAGTACATACTGCTAATATTACAGCAGCTCCTGCTATCTCACCTGCTTCGCTCATTTCCTTTATATAGTAGGCTAAATACTTTTTCACATATACTTCACATTTCAAAATATCCGCGAAACAAAAAAAACAAGTAATTCAGACAATCTGAAAATCTCCATCAATGCCAGTCAGCATATTGCTGAAAACGTCAATTCCCGGCTCGCCGATAGTAGATGGAAACGGGCAGTACTTGCAGCCATCAAAACACGTCAACATCTTCTTGTGAACCCGGTGTTCATGACGCATCCTGATCATCTCCTTCATCGGCTCGTACCCATATTTTGGATGATGGTCCTCAAACACAGCCCATTTGCCAGGGTAGTTGTTGATAATCAACAGTACACTAGTCCAAGTCCCATCGGATGCAGGCTTGATGTGCGCACACTTCTTGTAAATGTTGTTGCGCAGTTTTACCATATCAGCGGTGGCTTTGATTCGAATAGCAACCATCTGATGCGTAGGATAATCAGCACGCATGATGGGTGCATGCATTTCTAGGGGGAGAGGGAACCTAGGCATGTCAGAACGGCTACGGTCGATGCGATGCGTCAGTGCCTTAGCCATCGTCGGAAACTTAGTAGCGTCGATGTACATGGAAATGTACCTAGGAGCATGTTCGACATCGGGGTAATCGGCACTAGGCTTACCAACAGGCAGCTGTATAAGCTTTGCGTTCTCAATTTCAAGACGCTTCGCAAGCTTCTCGAATCCAGCGATGAACTGATCGATGTTGCCTTCAGGCTCGGGCTCGGACTTTACATCGACAGCCGGGAAATCTGCATCGATGTTAAGCTTCTTCTCGAGCTTTTCAGCAGGTTTCTGAACCTGAACCGGAGCTTTTCGCGGAACGGCAGCAACTTGGGCGTAGGATCGGATCATCTTTTCTGTTTAGATTTTTGAAGTATAGAAAGGATTATAGACTGCTATTCTAAGGTGTTATTTATTGTTGGAATATTCAATTTTTTTATCGCTAATCTCTCCAAAACTTCAAAAAAACAAAGGGTTCGAAAGGGAGAATCCCTTTCAAAAAAACAAAGAAATGCAACCAGTGGGATTCGAACCCACGAAGCCATAAGCACTCCCTCTTAAGGGGAGCCCCTTTAACCGCTCGGGAATGGTTGCACATATTTAGTGTGGTATCTTTAATATGATTTCCTACATCAAAAAATCTTACACTACAGAAAATCTTACACTACAGGAGCCGTATCCGCATCGGCGATTCTCGCATTCTGATCCGCAACAATGATCTTCATGTTGACATCCTAAGCAGCATAGTCCTACAGGGTACGCAGCGCGCAGAGTAGTAAGCTTGAGCTCATACTTTTACTTGACTTCCTCAAGCTTATCATTCAGAATAACGAGCGGCATTTATAAAGTAAAATAATAAAGCCCAACACGAAGCTTCTTATATATCCGTTAGCTATTTTTTTACCCAAAAAAAACAATAAAATTTAGATCGCCTTTAACAGTCCGCAAGAAATCATCAGCTCCTGATTCTTGGTGGTCCAAGCAGCACTGCTACCGGACAGCCCAGGATTCTCGCACTTCTGACTACGCATATACTGTAGGAGACTTGACTCATCCGCCTCAACCCAGTCGACCTTCTCAAATGTACCATCGGTACTCGCCAAATCCCTGAACCCGACGCCTACGCCCAAATCGCATGTAAACACATACACAATAGAGCCATAGCCCTCATGCGGCATGTACTTACGAAAGAGTCTTACACTGTAAGACAAACCGAGCTCCTCATACATCTCCTTGTATGCATTAGCATCTACAGTGATACTCGCATCGCACATGCCCTGCGCGCCGACGTCAAAGATCCAATTCTTGCGACGATCCGCCGACCTAGTACCAACGGGAACGAGCTTACCGCGATGGCAGTGGTGATATGTTGGGATTACCATTACTGCCTCAAAGATCAATCCGAACGACTTACATCCGAACAGATCGTCAATAATCGGCTGGTATGCGCGCGAGATTGTGAAGCCTGTGTCGCGATGCCAGTTCTTGTAAAATACATGGATCTTCAACCGCTCAAGCTGTCGGTCTGGGGTCGCCTTACGCCAGAGATAGTCGCAGTAGCGTGCAAAACGATTACATACGTACCATACGGAACAAATCACGACGACACACGCGACATGCAAAAGCATTTTCTTATTCTATCAGTAAATGTTTTACAAAAGAGATAATAACAGTTATGAATTATTCAATTTTTTAAAGCAAAAAATTAAAAAGTACCGTGTAGGACTCGAACCCACATCATTAAGCTTAGAAAACTTATGCTTTGTCCATTAAGCTAACGGTACATATAAGTACCGTATTTGTTTTTAATATATAATTCACAAATGCCCAACTCTACGAAATATACTTCGCTCGAACCCAATCAGCACACGCCGCAATCTCAGACTGTTCCATATGCCATAGTCCTCGAATGACATGTGCAGAAATAGTCCAATACTTCGCATACTTGACATCAGTCTCGTTGATTTCATTAATCACCAGGCGAGCGATTCCGGTCTGCTCCTCGATTTCCGGTGGATCATATGTAATAGTCACTGTCATGTTGCCTTTCATTAAACTTAGTATCTCCGCAATCTTGTTTTTCTGCATGGCAAATGGGCAATCCTCTGGCTTCCATTCGTCGATCATTCGGACAAACATACCGTAAGTCATAGAGTGAGACCCTATGATCAACGCAATTGGATGCACTTTAGAAACAGTGCAAATCTCCGCCGGCGTAATATCTAAATGGATTTCTTTGTCAGGTGCGTTAGGCGTGAGACCTCCGTAAATGAAGGTCTTAATGAAGGTCTGTTCTTTTTTTGTGTTTTCCACCTCGGCAGTTTCCTTAGTGTCGGACATTCTTTTTTTAGCAAGCCTAAACGGATATATACCTAATAAAATTCTATTCAATTTTTTTAGAAGAAACGGCGCATACATTCAAAAAAGATCCTCCCTTTTAAAAAAAAATAAGAAAATGCACTATACGGGGATCGAACCCGTGACCCTCGGCTCATAAGACCGATGCTCTACCACTGAGCTAATAGTGCAAAATATAACGCATATGTTTTTATAATGAATTTAAATATCGTCCATCCCAACCACTTGGTTCTTAGATTGCACGTAATCAGCATCAACATCATTGTAACTGATCGGTAGAAATGAGGTGTTAGATAGGACTAACTTGCTCTTGCTATGTACAATACTCCGATAAATCAAGTACATACATAGAGCGCTATTTACTCCGTATTGAATGACAGACTGGTATCCATCGTAGTAATAGCCAAAGATCACAACAGCGCTAAGTAACATATTAATTGTGTAACTTATCGCCGACAGAATCGCCATCCAGAACATTACTCTATTATACCATAGTACGCCGGACTCAATTTCTGGATGTTTTTCAAATACAGTAGAACAGTTTGTTTTCGGTAGTTTTGCGTTCTCATCTAGATGGTAAATTAAAAACTTTTCACGTTTGTAAATGATTAAGTACATGATTAGTAGAATACCTAGTGTGATAAAATTGAAACTTACGGCTCCTTTGTTAATTGCCGTAAGTTCTTCAAAGTTTTCTTTGACGCTACAGGTCTTGCCGTCGCAATTTTGAGGAACGAATACGACTAGCAAGCTGCTAACACAAATTCTAGATAGTTCTAGCATGATATCAAATGTTGCCCACCATAAATCCCTAGCATTTAGGTTCTTCTTCTTAATGCCATACATCTGGTTCCACTCATTGTCTTCCGAGGCAGTCGTAAATGTGGACATTTTTCACTACTAACAAATATTCTTCTGAAACGATATGTACAAAAAAGAAATTCAAAATTATTTAACCCATAAATTCCAAGATCTGCTTAGGCAGCTCGGCAAGAGTAGCAGCCTGCAGGGTGGGACCGTCAGGGCACTCGCGCAGAGGCACAAACTGCACGATGTCGCGCTTAGCAGAACGACCGCTGCGATCCTTCAGCGGGGGCTTGCCGTCATTGTCCAGTCGGTTCATCGGACCGAAGTCAGCATTACCGATACCGACAATGATCAGACTCATCGGCTTGTAGCTGGCAGCAACGATCGCTTCAATGGTCTGATCCATGTCATTGATAGCACCGTCGGTGAAAATCACGAGAACCGTGTAGTTCTGCTTGCCGTCTGGAACTCCATTTGCCACTGCGTTGATAATCGGCGCGAAGTACGTGGGACCAGACAGCTGGAATCCATTGGCATGAATGGCGTTCTCATATGTCATCACGACTCCATCAGAGTACTTGGCATCTGGAGCGAGCAGCTTGCAGTGATCCGTGTTTCTGCCGTCATACGACATACCAAATCCATAAACTGGATAAGATCCGTCGGAGTCGTACTGATCGATAATTGGAACCACAGCAGAAGCCGCGTCACGATACTGGTTGCGTCCGGCAAGGTAGTGCAGAGAGTGAGGTTGCTTAGGGTCACCGTTTGAGCCAGTGAAGTCAAAGGCAACTACCGCGGAAATGTTCAGTCCAGTATTCAGCTGATGGATGATCGACTCCTTGATCTCTTCTTGAGTTTGCACACAGTCAACTCGAATAAACGTGAGATTGCCCTTGAGCTTGCCCTTTGCGTCCATGACTTGAACTGACGAACCGGCGGGCAGAGTAGTGAGCTGATGCTCGGTAAGTGTGACCTTACCGATATCATCGTCATCGTGGTTGTGTGCGAAGTGCCAAGTGGTGCTTACAACATGCATACCTGGCAGCGAGAACTCGGGGTATTCGGAAACCTTGCCATGCCCCTTCTTCGACTCGAAAACAACTTGTCCATTCTGGTTGATCACTTGGAAGAAGGGAGTGTCTGACTTGAGCATTCTGGTGCTCTCTAGGGTAAACTTACACTTGAACGTGTAATTAGTTGCAACTCTCGGCATCACGGTACTTTTCACGCAAACCATACTCGCTGCCTTGTGCGTAGAAATCTGCTGTTGCTTCTTGTCAAGAAGGGCAGCCTTGAACCAACCAGCCTCCTGTCCATTGACGATGCGACCTACTGTTGTGATCAGACCGCCGAGGAAATCCTGATCACTCACGTCAGCGCTATGCTTCTCGTCAACATCAAGAATTTGGATGAACATCCACTGTTCTTCTTCGAAGCGATACTCGCAAGTATATGTCTTCGCCCAATGAGGGTTCAGATTATTCTTAATTCGCTCGCTACGAAACACTTCGGTACTGTTGAAGTTACCCTTCTCCGGCTTGAAGCCAAAACCAGCTACCTTCGGAGTCAGCTTGTACAGCACGACCATAGGGTCAGACTTGCTAAAGGTATCCTTGTCAAGAAGGTTTTCAGCCTTAAATTCGAGAGTAATAGGAAGAGAGTTGGCAGCCATATTTATGTGTTATGTATAGATAATCCACAGGAAATCCTAACTGATATATTCACATACTAAAATTCACTTTTTTAGATTTAATAATTTATTTATACCCATTAATATATCCTCCGTTTGTAATTATGCCGCCGAAACAGAAGAAAGGTCCTTCTAGCGCTAAAGCTAAGAAGATCATTGAGATTCGTGATGCCCTCATTGCCCAGGGCAAAGATGCCGAAAAGGTCGGGCTTGCATGCAAGGGCATGTACAAGTGCGACAAGCTTGCCGATGACAAGTGTCTAGATGGTATTCTCGCTAAACTTGAAGCCGTTAAGAAGGGCGGGCGTGCCCGTTCTAGAAGTCGCTCTCGTTCTCGTTCACGTTCTAAGTCAAAGTCTAAATCTAAGCGTAAGTAAGTATTTTTATTGTATCCATTTTCTTTTTTCTTTTAGATAAATATATATACTTCAAGTGAATTATAGATGGCTCAAGGAAATTGCCTAACAAAGATTCCGCCTATTGGGCGTAATCAACCATCTGTATTAGCATGGGCAAGCTGGCCAGGTGGATGCAATGGAGCACAAGCTACATATCCAGCTGATAACTTTGACATGAATTTGTGTTATAATGATAGTAACGGCATTGGCGCTAATGATATTGATACAATTTATGTACCACCTAATGTAGAAGTTTCTGTAGATGAACATTGCGGACATCAAGATAAGCCTGTTAGATTTGATGGTCGTGGATTTTTAGGACAGGGTATTAATTACCCTGGTCTATACCAGATGGATACAGATAACGGTCAGAAGTTCATCAACGATAAGTATGGTAACGGTAACCGTATTTCTCTGAATGATATTGATATTGTCCACACTAGAACTACAATGACTTGGGACGAGCATCTCAACAAATGTTGTAAAGGAGAGATCGAAGATCCTCGTCTTTGCGGTAACTACACTGCTGGTAAGCGAGAATGTCAGGAGTTCTTAATGAAATGTTCAGTCGATGATCTTAAGAATAACTCCGGATGTCAGGAAATGTGCCGTAAAGACCCTACCCAATGTGACAAAATTAAGTACGCATTTTGCAATAATCCTAACAATAAGAACGATCCATGGTGCTCATGTATGAACATCGACTATGATCCGGCTTACCAAAAGTTCGCCAATAAAGTTATAGAAAAGACAGGGCAAGGTCCCCGTATAGGCTGCGCTCCGTTCGGTCGCTGCAACACAGGCATAGATTTACTTAATGTCTTTATCCCTAGCACTGTACTACAGGACCGTCAAACCGCATGTCCAAGCTATTCATCTTATATGGATCAGTCAGTAACTACGGTTGGCGGCAATAACGTAGTTACACCTACTCTCGTTGCTAATCAACCTGGGGCAAATGTTCCTGGTGTAACTCAGCCGTCTCCGCCTGAGGAAGATGGTTTGGTCAGCAAGCTTACTAAACCCCCTATGTTATATGTATTATTGCTAATAGTCGCAATCGTTATTGGTTACTTCGCATTCGGCGGATCAGACCAGCAACAAATGTATGCGCCACAAATGTATGCGCCACAAATGTATGCGCCACAAATGTATGCGCCTCAAGACCAACAAATGTATAGCCCTACGCAAGTCCAGTATCAGTAAATTATTTCCTCAAAAAAAAATTCCAAATAAACACACCCCGTAGAAAAGTATAATTTGTATAAAATGTCCGGATTTATATTTGCGTTTGCTGATCCAGCTGACCTTCAGGAAATCAAAGCCGTTAATGAAGCATGTCTTAAGGAAAATTATTCCATCGATATCTATCAGCAACTCGTACGTAGCACTGTAGTATGTAGAGAATCTAACAAAGCTAAAATCGTAGGATACGTAATCATGGCTAATCTTGCAACACTGGACGATTCTCTTATTCCTTTTTCGAGAACAATAAATAACAACAAAGTACATACTGTTGTGTTTTCATTAGCTGTTCTGCCGGAATATCGTGGTAAGCATATCGCACAGCGGCTACTTAAGATTGTCATCGACTCCCACAAAAAACATCCTATTATCCTGCATGCTAGGAAGTCGAACGCTATCGCCAGCCATATCTACAACAAACTTGGATTCAAAGTCTTCAAGACAGAACCTAACTATTACCACGATCCTGAGGAAGATGGGCATGTGTATGTTTTAACAAAAGATAAAAAACATTTAAAACTGTTTCCTAACACTAAGTAACCTTCACATCCCTAACGCATGCTGAGCAATTTAAACATTTATCTGCTGTAGTATTTAAGCTGCTACATTGTTTGCATACAACAAATTCTTTGATATATTTTCGCATGATCGACTCTACCTTGGCAGGATTGATGTTTGTCTTATAAATTCGTAGTCCGTTCGCACACTTCGAAATATTCAGCATTGTCTCGGCGGCTAAATGTTTGCTGATTTCATCTACAGTTCTGTAAATAGCCTTAGAAAAATCCTCTATATTGTACCAAATAATGTTGCGGTTCTCTCTCGCCGTTTTCACTGTAGGAATTTTGACAATTGCTTTTTCATGAGTAACTAAATCTTTGATTAAGTCCTCGTAATTATGCTGTGTAAGATTTGCCTGTGTAAGTTCTAGTTTCTTTTTTTCTTCTTGTTTTGATTCACGGTTGTTACTTTCTGCATCTCCCGCAAATGAACCAAACGCTACCAACTTAGTATTAGAAGATTCCACGTTATACACCAAACATCTAGTCTCCATTGTGCAAATTGGTCTCGTCAGTTTCATTATAATACTTTTAGGCTTCTTACTTTCTTGAGCCTCTGCATCAACTACAATATTACCAATGATTAGTCGATATATACTCTTAGGCTTTACGCGACTCGTATGTGAATCATCGAGACTCACTTTAGTAATAGACATTTCAATTGTGTCGATCACATCAGGTAACTCGCCACTCTTTCCTAGCAGATTGCCGCTTAAACCATCTGCGATCGTTAGACATGGGTCTAATTTAGTACCGATACCGTATAATCCACCAATAGTCGTAGTCTTGCATGCTTGGGTTTCAGCAAATATAGACAGTACTTCAGTTGTAAGTATCGTATATGTCTTATCCTTGCGCACAAGACCGGGGCGAATTTCTACAACATCGCCGATAGAATAATTTGCATCGCCGACAACTGTGCCGCCTAGAATGCCGCCCTTCAGCTTTTCAACTTCATCACCGGGGCGATTAATATCGAATGACCTGATGATTTGGAAGGCACCCTGCTTTTTTTTGGTTGGCATATTTGTATACCCAGAAAGAATACCCGTAACCATCTTAAGCAATACTTCGCGTAGTACATCGATGTTGATGTTATTCTGGGCTGATACAGGAATAATAGGGCTATCTTCAGCGGTTGTTCCTTTTAGCTCTTGTTTTAGTCCGGCGTAATGTTCTCGACATCTCTCTGGACCAACGAGATCGGCTTTATTTTGGACGACAATAATGTTACTCACTCCCAAGATACTAAGGATAGCTAAATGTTCAGTTGTTTGTGTTTGCATTGGTTCTTTACGCACATCTGTTACAAGCATAGCACCGTCCACGACAGTTGCACCTTTCACCATAGTATGTACGTACGAGTGATGACCAGGTGCATCCACAAATGACACCACAGCTTCTTTTTTCATTTCGCCTAAACAACATTCAGGATGTTTGTCCGCTTGACCGCATGAATACACCTGCTTGCATTTTTCGCAAGACCATATTATGCAGTTCGCATAGCCTAGCTTAATAGTTCTTCCCGTTGCCTTTTCAGTAGAACTTCGTTTTGTATTCACACCAGTTAATGCATTCACTAGAGTTGTTTTGCCATTTGCCACATGACCGACTAATGCGATATTTATGATTCTCGTATTTACCGGAGACGACATTTTTATATATTACGAGCCGGTCTTTCTTTTAAATAATACATATAAAAAATAAATCAAAATTTACCCTAGCATGAATTTAGCGCAGCAGAAAGGCAATGTATTGCCGATAAATGAACTCGGCATCGTTCGAAGGATCGTGGTCGTGCACGACATACGGAGTAATATGCTTGGCGGTGAGTTCCTTTACAGTTTCGGCATCGAGTGTATCAAGAAGATCGTCAGGGGGCAGAATACTACGATACTTACCCGTGGTTGTGTATCGTAGAGGTCCACGATTGCAATACCGCTCGAGATTAACATTTAGCGTACCAATATCAAACTCAGCATTGTCCGAAAGGAACTTTACTTTCGAATACTTAGTCTCTAGTCCGTTCAGCCATGTGGCAAACTTCATAAAGCCCAAGGCTTGCGGCATAGCTCCAACTTTGAGATTCTCAATTAATGTACTAGGTTGTTTGCTCCAGAATTCATCCCAGCACCGCTTCTCAAAATGTCCATAATCGACAATTGCATTAGTTTTCTCGTCCAGAACAGGCCAATTTACTTGCAGATTAATCTTATCCTTCTCTAGTACATTACCATGTAAATCGCCGACACAATAACCAATAGAGATCACCGGATGCCCGAGTGGCATCTGTCCAGCCTTCTCAATGTCAAAAGCGACAAGTACAGTATCGGACATTTTTTATACTCTTTGCAACGTTTAGAATTATATCTCCAACTTAAAAATTCAATTTTGAAGTTTTATTAGCTTTTAATAAATCATCCCATTAAAAATTATGGAATATGTCGGTGGCTTTCATGTAAGTGACCTCACCCCGGCAATATGTATGAGAATTGTACAAAGTAATGGTAAAAATTTCCTTAGAATACCAGCGGAGATGCAAACGCCAGAACTAGCAACGGCTGCTATCAAATCGGCACCGAAACTTATCAAAGAAATATCGCCAAGATTAATTGCGAGTGAAGCGTATCGGTTCGCTATTATGAAAGATCCATCGCTAGCTAAGTTTGTTCCGAATGCATTACGTAGTTATCAAGATTATCTTGCTCTTTGGAAAGTCAATGATACCACTTTAGCAATGCTCATTTCTAATACACCTACAGATAAATTACCAGAAATATATGAGGAAATATCTAATCATAATCCTGCAATGATAGCTCAAATTCCTGAACACTATAGAACTAGAAGTATCTGCATTTCAGCTATCAATGCAGGTGTAGAAGATGTATTTCGATACATTCCAGATAGTCAACGTACTACAGAAATCTACACACTTCTAATCGATAAATTTATGATCGGCTTACAACATATACCTAGAGAATATCTTACAGAACGTACAATCATTAAATACATTAGCCATAGATCTGAATACTTTAAACAGGTCCCTGCTGATTTAGTAACTAATAATATTGTTATGTGTTACGTAAGATACAGTCATTCTCTAACTTATGTACCAGCCAAGTTTTTAACCCGCGACATATATGTATTATACTCTATGTATGGTAATATCCTTGATATACCAGTAGAATACTGGACAGAAGAAATGATCCTTAGAGCAGCGTCGCGTCGCGGGTGGAATCGAATTCCACTCAAGTTCGCTCAAATTCCCGCTCGTTTCCAAACAGACCTTGTTAAATGTATGTATGACATATACTAAAAAAAATTGATTTTTTGCTTTTCTAGTATATTTCTAGCTGAGTGTTGTTCGGATTTAATTGTTAAAAGAATCTCATAAATGGCTTCTATGGATTCTACGCAGGATTCCAAGGTTGAGAGTCACTCGAAGAAGATTGTCCTGCTCTTCAATCAGATTACGGACACAGTTATTGATGATCTCGCTAAGCATGGTTTTGTCGACAACGATGGAGTACCCACCGGTGTAGTTGAGTTTCGTATGAGCACGCCACCATTCAATGTGCGGCTGGCGGAGAAGTCTGCTCGTGTTGCTACATTCCTTAGCGCTGTCAAGGTTCTTAAGGGTGCGTATAACATGCCAGCCTATGGTGATGCGCTGTTCGCTCTTGTTGATCATCCTCTGGCGAAGGCATCTGCCATTCCATACACGCTCGGTATTGATGACTTTGTCGTATCCAAGGCAGGTCCCAAGTGGCAGATCGTTGTCAAGTGGTTGCAGTCTGTTGACCTGCTCGAGTCGAAGTCCATCATCGAGGCTGGCTCTGCGTTCATGGACAAGGCTCTTGCGTATGTCAAGAACCACTCCAAGACTCTGACTCTTGAGCAGCACCGCACTGAACTTCTCGAGCCTTGTCTGGGTGCCGACTGGCGCAAGCGCAGTGAGAACCTGAACTCCAGCAAGTTCCTGCGTCTGTTCGGCGCGTCCGACGAGCTCCTGGATCTCTTCGTCAAGGCGGAGGTGTCTGATGGTAAGGGCGGCCAGACGTCCCTGCTCAACGAGGCGCGTTGGATTGCGAACTTCATTAACCTGTTCAAGCCTACGACTGAGTTCAAGAAGGGTGCAGTCAGCGACATGCTGAACTTCGCCGCGATGTTCTCTGGTATCAAGTTCGGCGATCGCAAGCTCACTGATCAGGACTCACTGTTGGCACTTCAGTTCTTCAACTCTGTGGCTCAGGAGATGAAGCGTGTCGAGCGAGCGTACTTTGACATGGAGCCTGATGATGTTGGAGTGATGACTTACGTTCATGTCAACACCCCGGCTACCATTGTCCGCGTTTACCCTACGAAGGATATTGCCGATGCTGCTGAGAAGTTTATGGAGTCTCGGATTGTGTTCGGACTCGATGACGAGATCCTGATCGACCCGCTGCTTGAGAACGGCAAGGTGCTTTCGGAGATCTACTGTTCCACGGCTTGATCTGGATTCTTTTTCTTTTTTTAAATTTATCTGGATTAAAATATATCTTTTGTAGAAATGCCCACGTCGTTAAAAGCCGCCGTTGCTAAAAGCAAAGCTCTGACCGCAAAGGTCAAGAAATCTCAGGCTGAGGTTGCTCAGATGAAGAAAGAGAATGCTCAACTTAAGAAGGATTCTGAAAAGCGTATGAAAGAATTACGTGACAAGCTCGCTGCTCTTAAAAAGTCTGGATCAGGAAGTAGAAAAAAGAAGAAGCATTAATTCTTTTCTTTTAATTTCTTCTGTAGTTTCTTACTAACTTTATTCGCTGGTTGATTCATCTTAAGTAACTTATTTTTTTCTGCTTTCTCGATAGCTAATTGTACCATTAGCTCAGCAATAATTCTATCCTTTTCTTTATTTTTTTCTTGTTCAACCGCGACTTGATTCATAGTTTCGGCTAAAATTTCGTCCTTTTCTTTGCTTTCGATAGTGAGAGTTTCTATTTCTTCTTTCAACTCCAGCATCTTATCTAAAGTTGCCTCGTTGTCGATAAATTCTTTAATGGTACTTATTAATCCACTTATCATATCCATACCAGTAACTCTATATATTTCATCCTTATCTTCCCAAGTAACATGGTAATCTTCCAAATAACCCTTGATAACATTTTCTAAATCTGTCTCGTTACCACATGGATATATTCCTAATATTATACAATCCGGATATTCATCTGTTTTTTGGTGTTCTTTTATACGTCCATACGTTTTGTCTTTTTTACGATTTGTTTTACCGATTTTAATGAGATGTTTGTAACCATTCTGCACATAATACGTTCCCAAATAGATAACATAACAATACGGTCTGTCGTTCAGTTCTGCCAATACATCTATTGGACTTTCATCAAATAACATTCTCAATAAATAGAACATGTACAGGGATGACCAGTACGCAAACCATTCGACTTTTGTTCCATATATTTTAAGTTGCCCATAGGACCATTCTGGATTATAAATGCCGTGCCATACTATTAATTTTCTCAGTTCTTTGATATTGATATTGGTTAGACTAAAAGTATCGTTTTGTGTAATCACCTGATATAATTTAGATATATTATTTCCGCCGAACTTCTTAATATTCGTTATACCAATCAATTCTGCTTGTTGTGCTCTGTATTCTTTAAATTGTCTGGTAATTGTAAACAAGTTCTTAATTGCAAACCGTTCGGGGAATTTATCAATCTTGGGTAATGCATCAAATATTAAATCATCTCTTGTTGTTTTTTGTACAAATCCATCAAACAATCTAGCAGATTCGGATGAAAATATATTGGATTTTTCTTCATACAATCTACTAATATAACCCATCACAGCATCTACATCTTTATTTATGCGACCTTCTTCAGCTGCTATAAGTAGTTCTTCAATAGTTTCTTCTTCTTGCGCTTCCTCTTCCTGGGTAATATCATCCTCCGGGTTCGAAAGGGATTCCCTTTCTTGACTATTTTCAGATTCTGTGTCTGACATATAAGCATTACCTAGTTTTTTGTTAGTTGTAAAGTACAATAATACGTCTATTTCACATTTTACTGAGTTTGAAAGAGCACCCCTATCATTTAAAAAATTGAATTTCGCAGTCCCTTACATACTTGTGGATTGTCGAATCTTACAAAAACTCAAATCAAAATGGCTGCCCAAGATCACACCCAGTCGCTTCAGTCTACCATTGAACGAGATGTCGCTAACATTGTGACTCAAAAAGCCACCCAGGAGCTTCTTAGCGCTTACGGGCTTAAGGCTCACACAGTCACCTGGGAAGACACGGGACGTACTAAGGGTTCGTGCTGGGGTCCCAACATCTCAGACATGACACTTGCGGTCAAGGAAGATCGCGCTGCTTCCGGCGTGAAACTGATGCCCGTGATTCGTACTCCGAACTTCGCTGACGTTACTCAGGATGTGCCTATCGAGACTTTCAAACTGAACTACAAGGGTACGGTGACGACACTTAAGGCTGTCCTTGAGGATCTCAAGCTGCTGGACGTTCGCGACACCCAGGTTCTCACGTCAAGTCAATGCTGCGTACTGCCTGTTGTGCCTAAGCAGAAGACCCAGTTTGCGGTGCAGCTCTTCAACTATCAGTCGTACGATGAGGATCCGGCAGTTCTTGTGATTCTGGCATCCAAGTCCGGTACGTCTGTTCAGGTTCTGAACTCATCCAACACTAAGCTGTTCTTCGACGATCTTGGAACTGCCCGTTGGTTCTCGGTTGAGCGCCTTGAAGATGTCCGCATTCGTGCTGGTGCTCAGAAGACGCGTGTCGATTCGTTCAAGGAGATGACCAACGATGAGAAGCTTGACAACACTATCATGATGATCCAAGTACCACTCAGGCAAAAGCCTCGTCCAAAGTCTCGTGGCATGTACTTCGGTGGTGGAAATCCGGCAGCATGCGCGATGATGAGTTCTAACGCATACGGCTATGAGGAAGAGTCTTGTGACGGCTATGAGTCTACCGTGTGTTTAGGCGATGGTCTCGAATGCTGCTCAGAGCCTGTTGTGTATCGCAGTATGTCATTGGCGCCCAAGCGCAAGGCTTATGGCATGGACATGGGGCAGATTGGTCTCGGCGACACAGCTGGTCCTTACACCGGCACCAAGGGCGTGACACTCACTCGCAATCCAGATTTCCCGATTCGCTGCACGTTCCAGTACTACCGTGTGACTGACGATGGCAACATCGATGAGAAGTCAATTGTGGACATCAAGGCACAGCTTGATCAGTCGCTGAAGGTCGCAACTAATCAAGGTTCGCTTGTTCTCGGCGGTGCTTCTGATCGTGTCACTGAGCCAGTCCTTCCTGCTCCCAAGCCTACAATCGTTGATCATCCCAACCCGTGGGTGAATTTCAACACGGCTACACCTACAGCCCCCCAGATGGCTACATTCCTGTAATTTATGTTTTCTTTTTTCTTATAATTATGCTTAAATACAACAAAAAAATAAATACTCGCTAAAAATAAAAATCTAGACAGCCTCAAACATAAGTACCACAGCCTGAATCAGATCTGTGTCTTTGATCTTAAACGTGTGCGAACGAATGTTTGCCTGACCTAGACAAATCGGATCGTAGTGATACACATTAGTTACTACGTACTTACCGGCAGGCACGAACACCTCACACTTATTGCCGCCTAGGTAACGGGCAGTGGAATTCTTGAAAATACCAACAGTACCGCGCTTGGGGTCAAACGTATGTGTCGCAATCCGCCACAAACTACTGCCAGAGAAAGGCTTGGCTACCGACACATTACTACCGACCGCAAACCTACGATCGAGATTGACGAAGATTTCGCCCTCATGTGCAGGCAAGCATGCAGCGCTATCAGCGATGTATCGCAGACCGACAGGATCGAGGTTAGCACCAACGATACGATACACTTCCATGACCAGTTGTGCGGTACTTCTTTCGTATGTGTTATCTAGAGTAGCATGATTGTTCGCGATAAAATTCAGCGCTCTGAGACGAGCCATTGGAAGTACTTCGCGCAGTTGTTCAGCACGGTTGATATATTTTACAACAGCATTAAGTTCCTCTCCATAATACGCAACATCACCCTCCACAATCTTCATTCGGTCCGCAAACGAAGTCTCCACAAACTCTCTGCGGATGCCGTTCAGGTACAGCAGCTGTTTAACCGCAGGGCTCAATCTATCCAAAACACTTACATTAACCTTACCGACGAGCTCTTCGATGCGAGCCATCCGCATGAACTTTGCGTAGTCCTGAGCGGACAGACCATATCTGTTTCTATGCTTACTATTTGCGCCTGCTAGCATAAGTTGCTGGATTCTCTGAACATTACCTTCCAGGACAGCCCAGATAAGCGGTGTGTTGCTCTCCTCATCGAGGATATCCACCGTGTTCCAATACTTGTGCCAATAAGTCTTAATCAAATCCAATCGGGAAATATCCAGATCATCGATCAACAGCTCCTTAATCGCACCGCTGGCGAACATCAAAGCCTTTGAACGATCAGCACCGGCGGCAACTAGCAGCTTGGCGATTTCAACATTACCCTGAATAGCAGCAATTTGTAGTGGAGTAGTGCGAAGAACATCATCACCACTCTCTGCATCGATTTCAACGCCAATCTCCAGCAGCTTCTGACATGCCTCAACCCGATTGTAATACGCGGCGAGATGTAGAGGTGTAGCATCTGACAGAATAGCGTTGTCCTTCGCAGTTCGCTGGTTATAGTTCATGCCATGACGCCAGAGCACATCAATACAGCCAACTCGGTTAGCTTCGACGGATGCGAACACTGCATTAAATCCATCGATGTGTGCAACATGATTGGCGAAATCGTTACTGACATACCTCAATAGCAGTTCTAGGATCTCAGCCTGACCATTGCGAGTGGCAATCAGTACAAGAGTGTCGCCGTTTGCATTGATTGTGTCCGCCTGAGCACCTCGAATCATCAGCATTTCGGCAACCTTCAACGGACCAACTTGACAGGTAGTGTACAGAGGAGGATTGCCCTTTAGGTTCGTAGCATTAATATCCGCACCACAGTCAAGCAGCTCCTCGATAATACACGGGTACTTCTTAGCACATGCCAGCCACAAAGCTGTGTTACCGAGCTCGTTTTTAGCTTCAATATCAGCCTTACGCTGAATCATCAGCTTGACGTGTGGCAGGCTGCCCTTCTCGACTGCTCGATACAGAGCTGTTTCGCCTGCCGCATTGGTCATGCTGATTAGTGCTGGCTTAGCATCCAGTAGGAAAGTTGCCATTTCGATGTAACGATCAGTGTCCTCGGCGTCCGGTTTCTTAGGATAACACCAGTTTAGAAGATCTTCAATCTCAATGTCGATCTTGCATTCATCATACACAGCACGAGCCAAGTCAAACATCTCATATCCCTTAGACAAAGCTACCTTCCAGAATGGCGATGTATCTCTGCCTGCTGATCTCCAGTTGTTATATACGAACCGCACATAAGCAACTGACAATTCCTTTGCGATCTCTACAGAGATCTCGTCCGACACAACGCCGCCCGCATTGATCAGATCTTGCAGAATTGCCGAAGTGCGCAGATAGCCATAGTCGACACAATGACGCTGTAGAGCCTTCATGCGCTCAACAGAACAGCTTACGCCAAACTTAACAATTACAGCAAGGGTCTTGTCCCATCCCTGCTTCTTGATTGCTAGCGTGAATACTGAATCTGTGTTGGGGTTCTGACGACTTGCCTCGTCAAGCGTAACGTGCTTAAACATCACTTCCAGTGTAGAGTACTGACCATCATACGCGGCGAGATGCAGAGCGTTATTGCCATCGGAATCTTCGTGAAGAATCATTTCTTTGGTAAGATCCAATGCACTAACCAGCTCAACTGTCCTGCATGGATTCAGACAAGACATGATAATCTTCTGAAGTTCATTACGGTTTAGATCTGTACGCTGATAGCCATATGTCTTCAGTCTGGGCTCGTTGTATGCGACAGCACCTAGCAGCGGTACGGTAGCCGGCAAAATAGCCTTGCGAATTTCCAAATCACGTCCCTTAGCACCGCCATTTGCTTTGCGGACAGCGAATCTACTAGCAAAGCGCATGTCACGAAGCCTGCCGACGTCAATCACCCGCTTCTCTTGAATAGCACCAAGTTGATCATTGATAAGTTCCAGACTTGCCAGAACATCGGGATCGACGACTGCATTACCCATCTTCTTGACTTGTTGCTTGAGGACAGACACGCTAATCCTCTGCTCATCTGCGTCCTTACACTCGTTCACGGCTAGTACGTTAGCAGCGAGCTTGTCCAAACACCTGCGGACCCACTTGAGAAACAGTTCAGCATCGTACTTAGACTCAATGACCTCGTACTGGATTTCATGTTGACGTCCGCCAAGCTCGACGATAGACTTCATATATTGTGCCATATTCTGATCTGCAGAACCATTAATAGAGTCAAACGCCAAATACTGTTCTAGAGTACCCTGCCGATTCACAACAGGCATGCGGTAGATGTTGCCATCTAGCATAAGCTCAACATATGCAGCGCGGCTAACCTCATCAAATAGATCCGTAATTTTAAGAGTCAGAGTATCAGCCGAGTCGTTCGCATCGGCAAATCGGAAAACACCTTCCTCTGAGCCACAACCACGCAGAAGTTCTAGCAGGTCCTTGTCACAGGCGCCAAATCCAATGGTATGCACAACAATTGGACGTTGCCACGAATTATTGATCACGCCGCGTAACTCAGTAGCAAGCATATTGCGATCCTGCCCACTCTGCCCATCGGTCATAAAGGCAACGACAGCGCGATCGAATACGCCGTTACGGTTAGCTCTGAGCAATTCACCGATTCTAACAAAGGCAGCCGGGAACACTGTGCCACCACCGGTAAAGTAACTACGAATGTTTGCACGAGAGACACGCGAGATATCGATAATCTCTGCGGTGCTTTCGTACATGATACACCCGAGTTGGACTACTTTGTTGCCTTGGCTAAGCCCAATCATATGTAGGAGTGCTTCTTCTACTTGGCTCCATGGCTGTCCGCTCATAGATCCGGATCGATCGCATACAGCGATAAATAAAGTAGGCTTGACGCTAATGGCGGCATCATTCAATACTAGAGTACGATACGCAGCACCAGTGCTAGCACCCGATGGATCAACGATCTCTTGAACGGTGCCTTCCCAGTCAGCGACCTGAGGCGCGTGCGTCCGCAGTCTACAGTTTTCATCCTTGAAATCATCAACGAGACCAGCAATCACTACGTTCTTAGCAGCTAATGCCGCATCGAATCTAGATAGATCACCTCTGCACATGGGGCAATCGCGCGCAAATTGCAGAGACTGCACAAGAGCAGTACGCGAGTATGTTTGTCCACAGCATGGAACACTAATTGGGTCCTCAAAGAGGTCCTGGGTAATAGGGCAGATGAGATGCTTATTCTCCTGCTTATTCTCCATTTCGATTGTACTTTATACGCGTTTTTTCTTAAAAATCTATGCTTCGCAACCAAGTATATAACAAAAAAATAATTCAATGTTTTTTCTATGGGTGTGTGTCCTGATCTAGAAAATTACGAAGATACCGAATATAAATGAGATTTAAGCATATTGACTAATGACGACATTTTCGGCTTCGTTCTGTATTTTACCATGATTTCGTTCATGGTAACCATCGACTTCTTTCTGTCTAAAATATCGTCTAACTTCTCAGATATCTCCTCAAAGATTGCTTTAATGTCTGCTTTGTCGATATTCTTCTTAATAGCTGGACTAGTAACTTCTAAACCAACAGACTTAATATCCTCAAGTTCTGATTTATGTACGGACCATAGATCAAACATATCCCCTTGAATATAGTAATCATATGGTAAATACCCATACCCACGATCGCCCCATCCGGTACCCCACGAATTCTTAAACTTAAATAGTTTTTTATTGTTATCATATCCAACTATCAGAATTGCATGTCCGCCGATGATTTGTCCATTTTTAGCTGGAATCACTCCCTTAACTGCATTCCATATATTTGAATAACAAATGAAGCCACCAATGATAGGTAACCCAGCGTCTAAGTTCGCTTTAAGTACTTCTATTAAGTTCTGGCGTTCAGCTGGCGATCGTCCGTCATCAAATTTAGCATATGATAAAGCCTGATATTTAAGTGCTTCACTGTACGCCTGTTGGGTAGGTGCCGTTTTACAGTCTGAATTATATGCACATGACTTTTCTAAACATGTTCCATATTTTACTAGGGACTTAACTGCATCACGGACATATGCGCCGGAATCTTCCGGTTCCCAATTAAGAACATTTACTCTCGTTGCGTAGTATGTAAATCTCTCAGAAAACATATCTTCTACTTTATTGCCACCAAATCGCTTATGTAGAAATTCTAATGCAGCAACCGATGCAAACGCAGTGCAAGATCCTAAAACACCTTGGTCTTTGACGCTTGTACAGTATTGTGACAAATCTGCTGACCCTACTGCTTTAAGTGGCGCGCCATTGGCACCTACTGCAGCTTTGACGACATGATCTCTAGCATCCACCGGACTCGGGTAAAGTTTTAAGTTATACTTTAGCATTATTTTGTGAATATATAATACAAACGAAAAAAAGAAACAAAAATTACTGCCACCTAAATGTAGGATATAGCGGCTCCATAAACTCAGGGCGGAACTCCAGATGTTTTTTAAGAGGGGTTGCAACCGATGACCTATAGGTTGTACCATTAGTATCAGATAACTTCCAGAAATCGAGATCTGGTTCTGGAGTTAAGTAAATCATACCTGTCTCGCGTTGTTGTTTGTCGATTTTGTCCATTTCAATGAACAGCTGCGGGCGCATCGGGATTTGCTTTTCTTCTTCTTTCTGATCATCCATTTTTTGGTCAGACATACCATTCGCCATTACTTCACGATTATCTACTTCATTCGCCGTTACTACACCATCAAGTTCGATATGGTTAGCAACAACAACTCGAGATCGCAGTTCGCGACGTTCTCTCTCGTTGTATAATTTCCAATTTTTTCTATGTTTTCCAATTGTCTTTACAACTAAAGATTTCTTAACATACCTTCTAGAGGGACGTCCTTTCCCGTCGCGCTTCATCTTCAGTTTCGCGTATCCACCGGTACGGTAAATATCAATATAGTTACCGTGGATATCAGCTTTGTACACGAGTCTACGTAGTCTTGTTGCCATTTGTTTCTTGCTCGCCATCGATGACACTCGCCCTGCCGCTATCATATTTTCAATAAAGCGGCAGAACGCTTGCGTAAATGTCGACTCCCCCGACACAATGGTATTTGCCTCACGTTTGCGCAGACAAACCTGACTGGAAGT
>JACCDO010327797.1_pt1 | contig 40922 bp, 46 predicted proteins | sample 7446101 | NCBI WGS metagenome assembly JACCDO01 (sample SAMN15323440, study PRJNA562643) | freshwater metagenome | isolation source: river surface water | place: USA:Blue River Watershed | collected 2017-08-16 | reverse complement strand
GATGTTAATGTTGTTTCTGTTGCAAAACCAGTAATTTGATTAGAAATATTAACATTTAAATTACTAGAACCATCAAAAGTTAACCCATCTAAATCTGTATGAATTGTGTCCAGTTTAGTGTTTGTTGATGTTAGGTCTCCATGAATTGTTGTATTTAAGTCAGTATGAATTGTATCTAGCTTAGTGTTTGTTGATGTTAGGTCTCCATGAATTGTTGTTCCAATGTCTGTATGTAAAGTATCCAATTTAGTGTTTGTTGATGTTAGATCTCCATGAATTGTTGTATTTAAGTCAGTATGAATTGTATCCAATTTAGTGTTTGTAGATGTTAATGTTGTTTCTGTTGCAAAACCAGTAATTTGATTAGAAATATTAACATTTAAATTACTAGAACCATCAAAAGTTAACCCATCTAAATCTGTATGAATTGTATCCAGTTTAGTGTTTGTTGATGTTAGATCTCCATGAATTGTTGTTCCAATGTCTGTATGTAAAGTATCCAGTTTAGTGTTTGTTGATGTTAGATCTCCATGAATCGTTGTTCCAATGTCTGTATGTAAAGTATCTAATTGAACACTACTATCAATATTAATATCTAATGCACCACTAGTGCTAGTAAGATTATTACCAGCACTATCTTTAATATTAACAGCTGATATAGATATAGACCCAGCAGCTACATTTACATCTAATGCACCACTAGTGCTAGTAAGATTATTACCAGCACTATCTTTAATATTAACAGCTGATATAGATATAGAACCTGCAGCTACATTTACATCTAATGCGCCACTAGTGCTAGTAAGACTATTACCAGCAGTATCTTTAATATTAACAACAGACCCACCACCAGAACTGGCTGCTGAACTACTAAAAAATGTTTGTATACTAAATTCAGATTGGGTTGATGTTCCATTTCTATAAATAAGCTTAAAATAAGAATTATTATTAGTAATATTTATTATTTTTGTTGCATTTGCTGTATAACTATAAGTTTGAAATAACTCTAAATTAGAAGGTAATGAACCAAAATATATTTCAATTCCATTTGTGGCACTATTTTGATTAGCATTTATATTAATTATAATTGCATCATAATTAGTAACTCGTTCATTTAAACCATTAAATACAGCATTTGATACAAGTGGTATATTTGTATTATTGTATTTTGATAAAGTTCTAGACATATTATATATATAATATATTATTAAAATTTAAAATTAATTTATCAATTTAATTATAATATGAATAATAATTTATATAATATTGATTCTAAATTTAGAAATAAAACTTCATTTCCAAATAGTGAAAATTTTATATTTAATAAAATGGAACAAATTATTGGAACTGATAAAATAATAGAACCATTTAATGAAAAAAATGTAATTGAAATAAAAATTTCATCTTTAGAATTACCAAATACTATTTATTATATTACACCATCAAGAGGAAATATAACTTTAACATTCGGTGGTGCAGTTACTATAGATAGTGGTTCTTATACAATATATGAATTAATAAATCATTTAAATGATTTAGCAACATCTGGATCATTGGCAGGTTTAACATTTTCATATATTGCAACATTATCCAAAGTTCAAATATCTAATTTAAGTGCAACTAATTTAGAATTCCCATCTAGTGGAACAGATTATCCATCATTAGGTGATATATTAGGTTTCACATCAACAGTTATAGCTGGGACAATAGAACAAAATGGTAATAATGTTATAATAAATCCACAACAATCATATTTATTTTTAAGAATAAATGATTTTGGAAATATAATAAATAAAAATAATAGATATATTGGTAAAATAATTTTAAACAATTATGTTTCAAGATCTAGTGAACAATCATCTAGTATGAATATAGATATATTAACAAATCAATATAAATTAATTACAAATATAATTAAATTCGACCAACCAATTGATATACCTCAATTAAGTATTTCATTAGAAGATGAATATGGTAATTTAATGAGTTTAAATGGTGGAGAATGGTCATTTACATTAGAAACAACTGTTATTAATAATACAATTCTTAAAAATTATACTGAAATTAAATTTTATAATGATGAAGTTATGGATAGAATTTTAAAAGCTAAAATGTTAAGTTATTATCAAAAACAAATTCCAGATAATGAAAATAATTCAATGGCATCCGTTTATTCATCAAATATTATTAATCTTAATAATATTCAAGAATATTCTGCATTAGGTAATTCAAATAATTATAATCCTTTATATTCATATTTTAAAGAAGATAACTTTAAAAAAGATAATATGGAATAAATACTTGGTTTAGTTTAGTTTAAAAAAATAAATCTACTTTTAATATAATATGGAAACACATTGTTATAATATAGATTCTAAATTTAGAAATACTACTGCTTATCCAAATAGTTCCGATTTTGTTTATAATAGAGTAGATGAAGTTATAGGAGGTTCAATTATGGTTGAACCATTTAATGAAAAAAATGTTATAGAAATGAAATTATCTTCTTTAGAAATTCCTAATACTATGTATTTTATAACTACATCTAGAGTTAATAATACTATTAAATTAGGAGCTGCAAATGTTGTTGTTCCAAATGGTTCATATACAAAACAAGAATTAGTTAATTATTTAGATACATATTTTGCAGCAAGTGGTGTAGATGTTAGTTATTCATCTACTACATGTAAAGTTACTATTGTTAATAATAGTGGTTCATCGATTACATTTCCTGCAAGCGGGACATCTTATTATTCATTAGGTCAAATATTAGGTTTTCTTACAACTGATACTATACTTACAGGAACAACAGTTGTTGCTACAAATACGATGAAAGACCCTCAAATGGCTTATTTCTTTTTAAGAATAAATGATTATGGAAATATAATTAATAAAAATCGTCGTTATGTTTCTAAAATTTTAACTGATTCTCAAGCTAGATACAATACTATTAATCAAGAGACTTTTATAAAGTTGATGAATAATGTAATTAAGTTTGATCAACCAATAGATATAGTTAATTTAAAAATTGGTTTAGAAGATGAATTTGGAAATAATGTAAGTCTTAATGGAAATGATTGGTCTTTTACTTTAGAAGTAACTGTTATAACCAATACAATTCTTAAGAATTTTGAGGAAGTTAAATTTTATAGTGAGGAAGTTATGGACCGCATATTAAAATCAAAAATGTTAGCATATTATGAAAAACAAGTATCTGATAAAACTAATTCAACATTAACATCATCTTATTCATCAAATATTGTTAATCTTAATAATATTCAAGAATATTCATCAAATGGTAGTAGTAATAATTATAGTCCATCTTATTCTTATTTTAAACCGAACTAAATATTTAATAATAAAAATAACTATATTATAATAATGGAATTAATAAATAATAGTAAGTATAAAATATTTAATAATACACATATTATTAAAGATTGCTTAATTTTTAAAGAACCTATACCCATGACTGATATTGAAATATTAGAAGAATTATATATGGTTATAAAATATACAACATCATTTTTAGAATCATATAATATTGATTATTGTATTGAAAGTGGAACATTATTAGGTTGTATAAGACACGATGGAATTATTCCATGGGATAATGATGTTGATATAATGATATTTAAGGATGGATATTATAAATTAAAAGAATTAATAAATGAATATAATCAGGGTAATTTTAAAATACTAAATGTTACCCCTGGATTTAAACTATTTTATAAAGATTTATGTTATGGTGAATTATTTTTATATGATATAGATGAAACATTAAATCTTTATAGAATGGCTTATCCATATATAAAAATTGATGGTTATGATAAACCAACATTTATAACATCTGATTATTATTTTCCTAAACAAAAATATAAAAAAGAAGATTTATTTCCAACACAAATTCTTAAATTTGAAGATTTTGAAGTTCGAGCACCTAATAATATTTTATCAGTATTATCAATTACCTATAAAAGTAATTTATTAGAATGTGTTTATAGTCCTAAACAAAATACCCAACATCATTTGATGAAATTTAATCATTATAAAATAGCAATTTTTATTGAAAAAATTACTTTTAATAAATATTTATTATTTATTTATATTTTTTTAAACTGGTTAATTAGTATACAAATTATTAATATATTTTAACCTTTGTTCACAAAGTGAATATTTTTAATCATTTTTTGGTTTTATCTTTTGAATAGTTCCTGATTTATGATTAGATGGACTATATATTGAATATAATTTTAAATCAGACCGACCTATATTAATTATATTATGATATGTTCCAGCTGGAATTATTATAAAATATTCTTTTTTTAATTTATATTTTTTATTATCAATAATAGCTAGTGCAGTTCCTTTTTCTATGCGAATAAACTGGTCTACTTTTTTATGAATTTCCATTCCAATTTCCTCTTTTGGTTTTAAACTCATTAAAACCAATTGCTGATGAGAAGTAGTTGATATTACTTTTCTATAATTATTATTTTCAATAGTCATTTTATTTAGATCACCTAACATTATTATATAAATATATAGATATTAATATATATAATGAGTTTAATCAATAAGATTATAATTAATAAGATGATTGAGAATATTAAAAATAACAAGAATATTAATATTGGTATTTCGGCTATAATAATGTATGGTACAACACCTATTGGAGATATTTGTAGTAATATTGATAGAAATTATTGCCGTGGTATGGTATGTCCCTCAATGCATGCAGAAGTTAATGCAGTTATGTCTCATTTTGGTAAATCTATACGATATTCCCCTGCTCATGGATGGAAAATGTGGTGTCTTAAAGAAACCAAAGAACTTAAATATTATGGTGGTTAGAATAGGTGCAAATGATAAATTAGCAAATGCTCGTCCATGTTATCAATGTACATTAATGATGAAATCAATTGGAATAAATAAAGTTTACTATAGTATTGAAAATAATATAGTTTGTGAAAAAGTATCTCAAATGATTAGTATAAATAGTAGTAATATGTGGAAAGTAGCAGATAGAATACATTATAATGCACCTGAAAACATAATAGATTATTATAAAAATATAATTCAAAAAATGCCAAAAGTTTTAAAAAAAATTAATGCAGAACATTTTGTTAGATATATTTGTAAAGAAACAGAAGGATGTAATTATAAATTAGAAAAAACAAAATTAACTATATTTATAAATAATATAATTTTGGGTGAATTTTCTATATTATAATAATATGCCTAAATTAACATTAAACAATATTCTGCATTATGCTGATATTTTAGCTATTCCATGTTTTTTAATATCATTCTTATATTTTTATAAGAAAGAAAATAAAACATTATTAGAAGTATTTATTATGTTATTTTTATTAAGTGGATTAATATTGGATACTATATTTAGTTATGATTATCTAGTAAATAATAATAATTGATAGGTCGATATGATTTATATATAAATCATATATATCCCTATTAACTTTCCCTTTAATATAATAAAGACAAGTCTTCATTATATTAATTAGAAAAATTGATAATTATTATATTTAATAATTATCAAATTATTTTAATGGGCATTTTAGAATCATTTATGTTTATTATTTATTATTTATTAATAAGTATTCTAATTTTTAATAAAATATTCAATTATTTATTATTTAATAATTATAAAGATTTTATTAATATTACATTTATTATTGATATTACACTTATTTTTGTTAAATATTATTTAATTCTTAAATCTATTCAATTAATTAGTAAATTTATTATGATTATTATTATGAATTTATTAAATAAATCATCAGATGCATCATCAGATACATCATCAGAAATGTCTGATGAATTTATTGATGTTTTTGAAACTAATTCAATTAGTCATTCTGAACAAGAGTTTATTAATACTACATCGGATAGTGAAAATAATTGAATATAATTTTATTTAAAATTAAAAAAAGAATAATTATATGCATAAACTTCAATTATTAAAACAAATGATTGATAATAATTCTGATAATTGTTTAGAATTATTAAATGAATGTAGTCAAGAGTTTAGTAATTGTAAACAAAATAAAAGAGGGTTAATTACATTAACTATTAGATATTATATTAATAATAATAAAATAGATGAAATAAAAGAAATATTATATAATAATGATTTAATGCGACGTGATTATTTATCATTATTAGATTATTATTATTCACAAAATGAATGTAAAAATATTCATGATAATCATGATAATCATGATTATTATTCAGATATTGAATATATATATAATAATATTGATGATATAGAGACAAAGGATGTTGATTTGATGATTGAAAATAAATGGATTGATTTGTTAAAAAAATTTGATGGATATATGATAAATTGTTCTCATAATAGTAATATTGATAATAATGATAAAAAGAATTTAAGAAAATATTCTTTTGATGTTACTAAAATGAGAGATAAATATTATCAGAGAATTAAAAATAAAGATGAAATGGATATTATGATGAATAATATTGATGTTCTAATTGATGGTGCAAATATGAGCCATTTAACTGGTAAATTTGATTATTCTATTTTACCAACTATTATAAGAAAATTTAATAGAATGAATATTAAAGCAAAGATTATTCTTCATGAGAGACATCAACTATCATCAGAATTAATGGAACAATTATCCAATTATCTAATTAGAACACCAACAATGAGAAATGATGATGATTATATGATATATGGGATGATGATTCATAATACAATGGTTTTAACAAATGATCAATTTAGAGACCATCTGAAAGATATGGATTTGAAAACAAAATGTTTTGTTAAATCAATGACAATTAAATATAGTTCAAATAATTTAATTATTCCTAAATATAGTAAATGTATTCAAGTATTTAATGATATTATTTATATACCAACTAAAGATGGATTTTATAAATTAAATGGCATTAATAATAGTTTTCTATAATTCCAAAATGATAGTATTAGTGGTAGTTAATATAATTAACAATTAAAACCTTTGGGTTATAATGATATAACACATATTTATTTATTTTTATCATCATCATCTCCATATACCCAAATATGAGCATGATATAATGCTCCTAATATACCAATAATTATAATTGATATATAAATATAATCAGGAAATTCTTTATGTTTCATTGTAGAATATCCAAAATACATTAGATATAAACCAATTATTATATGAGACATCCATACAATTGGGCCAGGAACATTAAAATGATAATTTTCTGTCATTAAAATTATATATATTTTATATAATTTTAATTCTTAATATTAATTCTTAATATTAATTCTTAATATTAATTCTTAATATATTATTTAATTTTTAGAAACCATTGCTTCATCAACACCACCACCAGTCATATTGAGAGTGCCATCAATTATTTCTGGAATAATCATAGCTCTTTGGGGTAAAGCTAATACACGGCCTTTGTGTTTACGAGATGCTTTCTTAGTAGCCTTAAGGCTTGCTTTCTTGCTAGCCTTACGGCTTGCTTTTTTTGAGCCTCTACGTTTAGCACCACCAACTAATGAGCCAGCCTTCATACTAGCCTTACGGCTTGCTTTACGGCTTCCCTTACGGCTTGCTTTACGGCTTCCCTTACGGCTTGCTTTTTTGCTGCCTTTTTTTGAGCCTCTACGTTTAGCACCACCAACTAATGAGCCTCCCTTCTTTGAGCCTTTACGGCTTCCCTTACGGCTTGCTTTTTTGCTGCCTTTTTTTGAGCCTCTACGTTTGGCACCACCAACTAATGAGCCTCCCTTCTTACTTGCCTTACGGCTTGCTTTACGGCTTCCCTTACGGCTTGCTTTACGGCTTCCCTTACGGCTTGCTTTCTTGCTAGCCTTACGGCTTGCTTTACGGCTTGCTTTACGGCTTGCTTTCTTGCTGCCTTTGTGGCTTGCTTTACGGCTAGCTTTCTTGCTGGCTTTTTTTGAGCCTCTACGTTTGGCACCACCAACTAATGAACCAGCTTTCATACTAGTCTTACGGCTAGCTTTACGGCTTCCCTTACGGCTAGCTTTACGGCTAGCTTTCTTGCTGCCTTTTTTTGAGCCTCTACGTTTGGCACCACCAACTAATGAGCCTCCGTTCTTTGAGCCCTTACGGCTTCCCTTACGGCTTCCCTTACGGCTTCCCTTACGGCTAGCTTTCTTGCTAGCTTTACGGCTTGCTTTTTTAGAGCCTCTACGTTTGGCACCACCTACTAATGAACCAGCCTTCATACTAGCCTTACGGCTTGCTTTACGGCTTCCCTTACGGCTAGCTTTCTTACTAGCCTTACGGCTTGCTTTTTTTGAGCCTCTACGTTTAGCACCTCCAACTAATGAACCGCCCTTCTTACTTGCCTTACGGCTTGCTTTACGGCTTGCTTTACGGCTAGCTTTACGGCTTGCTTTCTTGCTAGCCTTACGGCTGGCTTTTTTCGAGCCTCTACGTTTGGCACCACCAACTAATGAACCACCCTTCTTACTTGCCTTACGGCTAGCTTTGCGGCTTCCCTTACGGCTAGCTTTTTTGCTGCCTTTTTTTGAGCCTCTACGTTTGGCACCACCAACTAATGAGCCTGCCTTCATACTAGCCTTACGGCTACCTTTACGGCTGCCTTTGCGGCTACCTTTACGGCTGCCTTTACGGCTGCCTTTACGGCTGCCTTTCTTGCTGCCTTTCTTGCTGCCTTTGTGGCTTGCTTTCTTGCTAGCCTTACGGCTGCCTTTGCGGCTAGCTTTGCGGCTACCCTTTCTGCCTTTAAAAGTGTCACGTTTAGGTAAAAAGTCACCAACAAATGATAATTCTTTCTTGGCACTAATCATTTTCTTTAAATCAGCCATATTCATTTCTGAATCATCAACTTTATCATTAACTTTTTGACGAACTGAGAATTTATCTTCTCCAACTTGTCTTACTGTAATGCTGTGGAACTTGTCATCACCTACTTTGCTCAAATAGTGAAAAGATAAACCTTTTTCACCATCAATGAGATCTTCTTTCACGACATGTTTCACTCCATTTTTTTTGTAAGAATAATTATGTTCATGACGATATGTAACTGTACTCATTATATAATTAACTTTAGGTTTTAAATTATTAAATTTAAAGTTTTTATATATTTTATATAAAAAAACCTATGATAAATATATATGGACAAAATAATTCAAGCATTTACAAATGTAGATGAATCTGGTTATGATATAGAATTAAAAGATGAAGATATTGTATTATATTGCATTATTCCTTTTGGTGATTTTTTTTTAAGAGTTGTTAAATTAAATGGTTCATTAGATAATGGATGGACTTTATTTTCTTCATTAGCTTCAGTATGGTTTATATCTCGTCTTGTTTCAGTTGGTTCTTATAATTATACTCTTATGTTAATTGTTTCATATATTGTAATGGGATTATGTAATGCAGTTCCAGCAATGGTTGTTAAGAAAAAACTAGTAAAGAAACGTGAAGGAACACCAGTAATTGATTGGTTTATAGTAATACCAGTTATTCTTAGATTTATTATTATTATTGGATTAGCTTTTACTATGTATGATACTACTGCTGTTATATTAAGACAATTTATAATTAATGGTGGATTATTTTTAGTATTAATGTTTACTAATTTTATGCGTTTATTATTTAGAAAACAATGTAATCCAGAAAATAATAAAGATTCAGGTAAAAGAGTATTAAAAATATTTACAGATTCATTACTTCAATATGGTATTATATTCTTATTTATGGGAATAGGAGCTTCAGGAAAAGGTGGTTCTTATCAATTATATGCAACACCTGTGCCTATATTTATGAATTTAGGAGAAGTAATAGAAACAATGACATGGTGTTTTGGTGCTGTAGTAGGATATATGCTTGTTAATATGTTTGATGAAAATTTCAATACAAGTACCAATGAACAAGAAAAATATCCAGATGATGATACATGCAGAGGTAATATTAGTGATTTGAGATATGTATTATCTACTATTATTTTCTTAATAGGTATAATATTTTATCTTTATACTAATAGATTTAATGCTATGTATGATGCATATTAACCAAAGGTGAATAATAGGATAACTCAATTTAACCATAGTTCACAAGCTGATAATAATTCTATGAATATTATTAGGGTAAAATGAATCTACGATTTGAACAACGGTTAAGGTTATAAATATTAAAAATAATATGTGTTATGTGAGATTATCATAATAATTTAATTTTATTATAAATATAATAAAATTAAATTAAGATAAATAAAGAGTAAGATAAATAAAGAGTAAGATAAATAAAGATTTTATTTTTTTTTTATTTTTGGTTTACCTACAGCAGATTGCAGGAAGTCGGAAAAATGCATTTACGCATATCATAAGGCTCGTAGCCCCATGATTATGAGGGGCTAACGTATTCGAACGTACTACCCTCTAAAAAACCGACCGGGTATAAATATAAAACTAAACTACAGGAACTAATAATAGGAACTAATAATAGGAACTAATAACAGGAACTAATAACTAATCTAATTAGTCGGAAAAAACACGCTCAGATTGGTCTTAATCGAATCAAATGTGCACAGACCGTTGGAAATGAGAGCGATGATTGCCTTCTCGATAAGTTCGAGATTGCGGTAATAGGATGCCTTCGTAATGCTGATCTTAAGGTAATAACCAAACTCCTTAGAGTCAGGTTGAATCAGATGTTCAGGCTTCAGCTGCAAGACACGCTCCAGAGTATCAACAATGACATTTAAACCCTTAAATTCCTTCTTGAGAGCAGTCGCAATATCGCGCGTGCGGAAGGGACCAAATAGAATGGGTTTAATGCTGCCAGATGATAATAAGGTGCCGTCGTTGTCAGTAGTTACCATCCGCACAACAAAACGAGTGTCAGTATCGGAAGTAAGAGGAACAAAGCCGGAGTTGTAAATATCAAGAGCAATGCCGTTAACTGACTTCATTTCCTTATCGCTGATTTTATATTTCGTCAGCTTCATTTCAGCGACAATTATCTGCGACTGCTTAAGGTTTTGTTCAGCAATAAGCACAGCCCGCTTAGCGAGAGCAATTTCGTCTTCAATATCATCGTCCGTATCGGCCGATTCATTATCAGATTCATTGTCGTCATCGCTGTCATCATCGTCATTGTTGAAAAAGCGGCTGACGACAGGCTTAGATTGGATAGTAGTTGTGCTGTTGGCCATGTCATTTAAAGCAGCTGCTTCTTCAATAGCAGCAATGCGTTCAATTTCATCCAGTTTAGCACGAGCTTCGGTCAGTGCAATGGTATCTTCTTCTACCTGCTGAACTGCCTCTGCAAAACATTCACCATCTTCTGCCTCATCGCGGGCGTAGCGTGACTTGTTAGAATGCTTGAGGAGCTTGTTAATACGAGCTTCCTCAGCGAGAGCGCATTTAGACTCAAATTTAGCATCGCGCATAGACTTGCTGGAGCTCTTACGCTTGCTTTCTTGTTCCTCGCGACGCTTCTCCATGTCATTAATACGGTCAGCATTAGAGAGCTGAACTTCTGCGTGTGTGGAAGTGTTATTGGACAGAGTCAAACATTGTTCGAGTGCATCTACAATCCGTTCGTTCTTAACTGCACGACTAACTTCGTTCTTGCCGGGAATAATAATAATGTTATCCTGATTCATATAGGAGGAGTCATCATCTTCGGAAAGAATATGAAGTGTGCGGAAAAACCGCTTCGTGGGAATATAATCAGGCAAACGAAAGCGCGGAATAGGTGCTGGCTGAGGTGCTTCGATTAAACACTCTTCCTCTTCACCAGTTTCAGTGATGTATGAGGACAAATGATATTGCGCATTAGCCAGTTCAGCCTGCTCTGCTGCGTGGATTGCCAGCTTACGAGCTTCAGTTGCCTGTTTCTTCGAGCGAGCAGCATCAGCCGTTGCAGATGCGTGAATCACATAAGGCAGGCTTGATGGTTTAGACTCGATGTCGATGTCAACGCACAGCGGAGTATAGCCACGTGATACAGGGCAGAGGCCAGCATTCTTCGCATTAACAAAGGCAATTTCCGCAGAGGTCAAATACTTGACCAGCAGGGGGATAGAGCGCACTTTGTTCTTAATAGCGGTTTCGGGCGTTGACATCAATACAAGCAATTGTTCACGATGTTCCTGCAATTGACTGCGAGAAATGACCGGTGCATCAAATGCTGTAGTGGGATTAGTCTTGATAATAATGTGGAGCTTGATGGCTTGACGAACAAGAGCCTCGTATTCAGTGAGGAGTTTCGACATATTCTTTTCATAATGAGCCATCTTCTCTTCATATTGACGCTTGCTGGAGCCGCACATGGTGAGCATGTTAATGAAAGTAAATGCATGACCACCGTTTAAGCAAGCAGAATCGTGATGAGGGCACGTTGTAGCAGGAGGTGAGCTGATAAACTCGTTGAAAAACTTGCGAGTCTTCTCAGGAATCTCCATGGTTGCCAGATTTGTGCTAATTGTATCACGGAAAGTTGTATTGTAAAATTGCATGCAGCGGCGGGTAGACAGCTCATAAAGAGCCAATACATTACGCTCCTGACTATTATCAGGCTCGCCGAAGAGTGCAAATGTGTTTGATTCAATGATGAGAACATTATTACGCACTTCAGCCATTGAGTCAGACCGCATAATGTGGCACGCGAAGCGCCACTGAGTAAGCAATGCCATGAAATCATGAGGAGCAACTAGGTTCTTCTCCAACGAATGCAATAGAGACATATTCCATTTGTTCCACCACATGTAACGGAGGGAAATGATATATTCGGAGAGATAATCAATGTCACTATGATGTTCACAGAACAGCTTTGCAGCCATGCTCTTCAGACAACGAAGGTTAGATGGTTCAGACATAACACGAATCAACTCAGCAAATACCGTATGGAAATAATCCGCCGGAAGAGTATTGTTGCTGAGAGCCGTGATAAAATCAAACCGATATTTCATTGCTGGTGAGATTTCAAGCATAGACCGATGATGAGCAAATCGGCAGGATTCTGCCGAATAAGTGCAATTGCCATCCAGATGATTACTGCACATCATAGTCTTGAGCTGACGCGTAGGTCCAGATTTACGCTCCTGAGTTTGATGCTTGTAATTTGTAGCGACCGTATTCCATGATGTTTCTGTTTTCTGAACAATCGGAACCGGACCAGATACATTAAAGTCATCGGAGATAGGAGCAATTACGACCTTTGGTGTTTCCTTTACTTCATTTGCAATATAGTGCGCCCACTTGCATCCTTTGCAGTTACCTGCAAAGTTAAAAACGCATGGGGAATACTTTGCTGAAGGATGTGAATGAGTGCGGTCGCATGGCAACTCTTTCACACGTGTTGAGTCGTCAAGACGCTTGAGCTTGTTCTTAAGCCACTCAACACAAACTGTCATTTCTTTAATATCAGAATCATTGCCTAAGGTGAATTTAATGTCAACATATCCTGATTTGAAAGAAAAGAACTCGAATTTCTGCACATTCTGCACATCGAGTACGACAATTGGAAACGGAGGGAGTGCAGCCTGTAGAGGCTGCGGGAATGCAACCTTTACAGGCTGCGGGGGTGCAACCTCTACAGGCTGCGAGATTTTCTGCATATCCCCAGGAAAAGGTGGGAGTGGCAGAAATACAGGCTGTGCCTGCGGAATTGCAACCTTTACAGGCTGCGGGACCATCGGAGGCATAGGCAGATTAGCCGGCATATTTGACACCTGAATTACAACCGGAACAGGCTGCGGGACCATCGGAGGCATAGGCAGATTGGCCGGCATTTTCGACACCACGCTAGATTTAGGTGGGAGATGAACAGTTGCCATTGGCGCATTGGGAACTACCTGCGTCTTAATAGTCATTTGCGGCCGGCGGATATACTGGATAGCTGTCTGCTTCATGCGGACAGCAGCCAGAGCTGCTTCAACAGATACAGTTGCGCGATAGTCTAAATGGACGAATGTGCAAGTATTTTTGTTGAAACGGAAGCATGAGTCAGTTGTGTCTTTCATAAATTTGCACAAGCTTCCAAAACGGTAGTGATTGCACGAGCATGCATTACCACCGGGAGAAACACCGAGATTATCCTCAAGCCAGAAACGGCATACAGGAGTCATGATTGCAGGCGTCTCTTTCTGTGTATAGAGGGGAACCAGTATTTGGCCCTCAGGTGTTTGCACAAAGTAGTGCATCCGCTTCGACCCGCGGATTTGAAAAATGGAAGCTAGCTCAGCCGAGCCAGCGGGGAAAAGGTGGGATTGGTTGAAACCATCGACAATGCTGTTGGGGAACGACATTTTTGTAGAGGGGATCATCACGTAAAGATGTGTGTCTTCTTATACGTGGAAATAGCGACCGGAAAGGTCCATCGTTTGAGCTACTCAAACGGTAATAGGTGGTATTATGGCTGCACTAGCCCACTAACACCCCCTAAATAGCCTTCTTTCTATGGCACATATAATTTAGAAAAAATTCAATTTTTTTTGATTTTTTATGAATATAATATTATATTCATAAATAAATCAATATCTAATGATATAAGGATTTAGCTCTAATAACTACCCATCCATATACATCATTGTCTTTTAAAATATTAAGTAATTCATATACACGTTCTCTATATGAAGGACATACAACTTGTTTTAAAATATGAGCTAGTTCACGAATTTCATCATCAACATTAGTTCTAATTACAGTATAATGATGATAGCCATTATTAACTGTATGCATTGTATCATTAATGAATATCATTCTATGCCATAAATATTCAGGTAATTGTGCTAAATTAACCTTCATTTTATAAGCATTTGAATAAAGTCTTGACACAGTATTTCCATCAGTATCAATATAATTCTTAGTATAATATTTTGCTTTAGGAACAACTTGTTGCCATCCATCAGCATAATCATTTTGTGTAAGCATTTGAACTGTATAAGAAATATTATCTAATTCTTCATAATACTTTGGAAAAATACTAACAATACCCGATGATTCATTTGTTTCATAACTTCTTGCAACAGGAATATTTACATGAAAACTACCATTTCTATTTGAACTATTTGAAGATTTATGAACCTCCATATCTATTATAAGTTTATAATATTAATTGTTTAAATTACTTATTATATAATTTGAAAATTAATAATTTTAAATTATATAATTTGAAAATTAATAATTAAATTATCTATATATTTAGAAAAATATATAATAACATTTTTTTTAAATAAAACAATAGTATTATCTATTTCTTCATTAAAAGTTTTTTTAAAAGTAATTGTATTAATATTATTATTAATTAAACAACATATAATTTTAATTTTTTTAATATTATTTTTACATTCTAATATTTCACCAATTTTATCTGAAGTAATTATTTTTTTTTTAATAATTTCATTATTAGTATTTATAATTTTAATATCAAATGCATATATTAATTGAATTTCTTGATTAGAATAATTGATATTATAACTCATTATAATATATAATATTAATAATTTGGTGGTGTAAAAAATAATCTAGATGCATTATTAATACAAATATAACAATTAGAATAATTATCTCTATTTTTATTAATTTCTAAATAAACTAAATTATCTTTATATATATAATTTTCACAATTTGAATTAAATTTGTTTTTAATAGAATATTTGTTAATATCAAAAGAGATTAGATTAATATTTAATTCATAAAAATTAATATCATTATAATTTATTTTATCATCATGTGAAAATAAATTAATATATTTTTCAGTTGATGTTTCTTCAATAATAATTGGTTCACCGTTTTTCATAAATAATATAATTTTAAATAAATAATGTGTAAATATATTATCATTCTTATCATTTCCAATACAATTTCCAAATAAATTAGGATTAATATTAATTGGATTAGACATTATATCTAATTTAATTTATAAAATAAATATATTAATAATGGAAATAATATGTCATATAGTGGGAGCAAGTAGTAATATAAAGAATAAATTTATAAAAGATATGGAATTATTGGGATATAATTTAATAGATTTAGATGAAATTTCTAATAAAATTTTACGGAGTGCGTCTATGGTCCAATTGTATTCTCAATATCAACATTTTAAAGAATCAAAAAATGATAAATATAAAGAGATTGATAAAAAAATGAGTAATTATTGGGAAACAGCAATGGAAGAAAATATTATTAATAATGTTAATACTTCAAAAAAAAATATAATAATAGGATATAGTCATCATTTTAGAAATATAAATAAAAGAATAAATGTTTCACCTAATAATAAACCAATTGCTAAATTTTTAATAAAAGTTTCAAAATTAGATGTAAGAAATATAATTCAATCAAATTTAAATAAATTTAAAGATGATATTATACAGGGTTCATATCCATTAGAAAATATAGATTTTGATTTTATTTATACTAATAGATTAAAAATAGATTTAGTATATGAAAAGAATGGATATTTACCAAAAAGTTTAGATACAATTTATACTATATTAAATTTAAGTAATAAAGACATTGAGGGTGATGGTTTATGGATTGCATTAAAACAACCATATAATGTATCATCTAAAATATATCCAAAAAAAAATGATAAATTATTTGGATTTACTGATAAATTAATGGCTTTATTAAGTAGTTTTCATTTTGATGATGATGAATTAGAAAAATCTTATGATAATAATATAGTAAAAATAAAACCAAAAAAAATAGGTGTACTAGAAAAAATGAATGAAAAAAGATATTTATATTTAGTTGAAAAAAATAATTTTATTCCACATGAAAAAGGTTCTAATGTTAAATATTTTAGTCAAGATCCGGTTATTATAATTGATGTAATTAAAATTAAAAATGTATATGAAGAGTATTTTACAAAATAAAATTATAAAATAATTTAATATAACTTATTATAATTATGCAATATTTAACAATAATTTCTAATTTTGTTTATTTATTTTGTGGTTTTTATTTATTATATAAAAAACATTATTTTTATGGATTATTAGGTTTACTCATTTGGTTAATATCACATATATATCATTGTGATGAAACTAACTCTGAAAATTTATGGAATTGGAAGATGAATACTGATATAATAATATCATCAATTTGTTTTATAATAGTATTAATTAATTGCCATACTGTATTATTATGTGCAAAAAATATGTTATTACTATCTATTGTATTTATATTATTCGGTATTAGTTATTATTATTATTATAAAAATCTTACTATTTATTATATTTCTCATAGTTTATGGCATATATTTTCTGGATTATTTATTTTATATTTAATATTAAATTTCCATAATAAGTTTAAATAAACAATATATTTAATATAATATATATATGCAAAATATAGTAATTAATAATGACACACCTTTTACTATAACAGAAGAAGAAAATAAAGTACATATGACCAATACAGAGCCATTTACTTTATTAGTAATTGAACCTAACAAAATTAAAGACAGAGATTGGTCTGATATAAATTATTTATATGATTTAGTTAATGATAAATTTTGTCATTATTTAACAGTTACACCTGAAAATTATGTTGATTTTATTGGTAAACATTTAAATATTGATAAATATCATCATCCATATATTAAAGTTGAAGTTATTTTTGAGGAAAAAGATTATATTACTGAAATAATGTATGTTGAAGTTACTAAAGAAAATAAAGATAAATATGAATTAAATGAATTTGCTAATTTATTAAATATTGGGGAAGATGAAATATATGGTTCTGTTATAATTAATAGAACTTTTATTTCTAGTTCTTCTAATGATATGCATTTAGATGATATAACACCTGAAAAACTTCAATATTCTTTACATAAAAGAGCTAATACAACTGCTATATTATATAATTCTGATAATGAATCATTCATTGAACAAGATATATTTGGTCCTATGGATATATTTTCTGAAACATTTTTTGGTGATAAAAAATATAATATTAAAAAAACAGAAGTATCATTATTAAAACATAATATTTGTATTTGGTATACTGAAGATGAATATGGAACATCTAATGTATGTGGTTCATTAATCCCAAAAAATATTAATATTGATAAAATGATTATATTTTCAATGTGGACAGAAGATTATAGAGAATCATTATATCTAGATGATTTTAATAAAATAATATATTTATCAAATAAATTAAAAGATTATACTGTTCCAATTGAATATGTAAAGGAAGAAAAGGATTCATATGGTAGAAATATAATTAAAAATAAATATAAAATTCTTAACCTTGTATATAAAAATAATATATAATATTAATATATAATTTTAATTTATAAATTAATATAATGAGTAATTTAACATATAATCCAAATGTAAACATACCCTATCATTCTAATCAATTTGATAATAATTATATGCAGAATGATTATGAATTAAATGAACCAATGAATAATTTTAATAAAAGTAATAGAAATAATAGAAATAATTATGATGATATGGATATATATAATAAAAATAATTTTAGAAATAATTTTGAAAATAATTTTGAAAATAATTATGAAGAACAACGTGGTTTACCACAAATGAATGCACGAGGTGGTAAATTATCAAGATATTCTAATCAAAAAAATGATTATAAAAAGAATGATTATAAAAAAAAATATGCTACTGAAAAATATGAAAATGATGATGATGATGATGAAAAAGATTATAAAGTAAAATGGATAATAATTCTTAAAAAAATAGTTATTTTTACTGCATTATTTTTACTTATAAGTAGTGTTAAAATGGATGAATTAGTTTGTAAATTTATTCCATATTTAAATGAAAATCAATTAATATGTATGACTATTAAAGGTATTATATTATCTATTTTAATAATTATAACCCAATTATTATTATAAAATAAAACTCACATAGAAAAATTGATTTGGTTAATATCGAGCTTTCAAATCAAAAGTTATATTATTAATAAAAATTGATTAATATATATAATATATTAAATATTATATATATTAATGTTAATCTCAATTGAAGGAAATATTGGTTCGGGTAAATCAACTTTGGTTGAATATTTAAAATCTTTAGGAACATATGTATTTGTAGATGAACCTGTAAACGAATGGTTATCAATTAAAGATAAAGATGGTTCTAATGCATTAGAATGTTTTTATAAAGACCAAAAAAAAAATGCTTTCTGTTTCCAAATATTAGCTTATATTACACGTTTAAAAAAATTAATGGATAAAATTAAAGAATATCCATCAAATGTTATTATTATTACAGAACGTTCGATTGAAACAGATAGAAATGTATTTGCTCAAATGTTATATGAAGATGGATTATTAAGTAGTATTGAATGGGAAACATATAATTATTGGTTTACAACTTTTAAAGATATATCAAAAGTAGATTTAACAATTTATATTAAAACAAGTCCTGATAAATGTCTTGAAAGAATTAATAAAAGAAATCGTATTGAAGAATCAAATATTAAATTAGATTATTTAGTTAAATGTGATAAATATCATGATAATTGGTTAAATATTATAAATAATATTATTATAATTAATGGTCATGATAGTATTGATATTATTAGAAATAAAGTTATTAATATCCTAAATAATTACAAAACTCAAAACTGTTAATTAAAATAATTTATATTTTGGATGAGTTATATGATATATATCTATATTATTTATTTCTTCCATATCATTTTCATTTAATTTAAAATCTAAATTATAATTATCAATAATATGATTATTATTAGATGAACGAGGCATTATATGATAATTATTATTAATAGCCCATTTAAGCATTATTTGAGCTGGAGTTTTATTATATTTATTAGCAATATTTTGTATAGTTATATTATTAAACATTTCACCTTTTGCTAAGGAAGAATGAGCTGAAATTAATATATTATTTTGTTTCATATATTCACAAACAATTGGTCTTTTTAAAAATGGTGATAATTCTATTTGATTTGTGAATATAGGAGTTGATGAAAATAATTTTATTTCTTCTAAATGTTCTGTATTAAAATTACTAACACCTATATTTTTGAAGGTTCCATTTCTGCATAATTTTTCAATAATATTCCAACATTTAATATTATTATTTGATGGACAATGAATTAAAAATAAATCTAAATAATTAGTGCCTAAATCTGTTAATGTTTTATTAATTGATTCTAATATTTCACCCTCACTTTTATCTACGACTTTTGGATTTAATTTTGATGTAATCCAAATATCACCTCTATTAATTTCATTTTCTTTTAAAAAATTTCCAATTAAATGTTCACATTTATATAATGATGCAGTATCTATAGAACAATAATTATTATCAAGTGCTTTATTTAATGCATTATATGTATTATCTCCTAAACGATAAGTTCCAAAGCTGATTTGAGGATATTCCATTAAATATTAATAGTAATTATTATTTAAAAAAGTTTAATCAATTTTTTTTTTATTTGTGAGTTATAATTATTATCTATGGTTAATATTATGATTATAATTGGTTCTATTATTGGATTTATTTATTTTCTTTATGAATTGGAATCACCTTCTATGGGAAATATATTATTTAGAATTAATAGTGATGGTAAAAAAGAATTTTCTTTTGATAGTTTAGTTGAAATGTGTTATGCTCCATTTACACATACTTATTTTTGGACTAATAAAAGTCTCTATAGTGTCAATTGGATTATTACATCTTTTATTGGTGGTTTTATTGGTTATATTATATAAATATAATTAATGCAAAAGATTGGATTAAATAGAAATACAATAGATAAATATTATACAAAATCAGATGTTGTAAATAAATGTATTGATATTATAAAAAATAATATTAGTATAAATAAAAATGATATAATAATTGAACCTTCAGCTGGTAATGGTGCATTTATTAATAAAATAAAAGAACTATCGGATAACTATTATTTTTATGATATTGAACCAGAACATGATGATATTATTAAAAAAGATTTTTTAACATTAGATATAAATAATATTAATATTAATATTAATATTAATAATAATAAAATTCATATTATTGGAAATCCACCATTTGGACGTCAATCATCTATTGCTATTAAATTTATTAAAAAAAGCTGTTCTTTTGCTTCATCTATTTCTTTTATTCTTCCTAAAAGTTTTAAAAAAGATAGTATGAAGAAATATTTTTCTAAGAATTATCATTTAGTATATGAAATAGATTTATCTGATATATTTAATGATTCATTATATAATCCATTTTTAGTTAATAATATAGAATATAATGTCCCATGTGTATTTCAAATATGGGAATATAGAATTGAAGAACGTATTATACCTACTAATTTAGAACCAATTGACTTCAAATTTGTTCAACAAAATGAATCTCCAGATATATCATTTAGAAGAATAGGTGTTAATGCAGGAACTATATCAAAAGATATTAATAAAAATATTCAATCTCATTATTTTATTAAATTTACAAATAATAAAGATATAGATGAAAATTTAAATAAATTAAAAAATATTAAATTTAATAATAATAATACTGTTGGACCTAAATCTATATCAAAACAAGAATTAATTAAAGAATATAATAAAAATCTTAAATTATTATAAAAAATATTTTAATTATAATATATAATATATATGGCTGAAGTAACAATAGCAACTACCAAAATAGCAATAAATTATGCAACTTTTTTAGTTGCACAAATGCGTATGTTAGTAAATGAATTAAATAAAGATAGTGCATATGTAAATAATAATAGAAATCATATATTATATGGTATTATTCATACAAGTATATATATATTAACATTACAAATTGAAATGCATATAGGTTCTAATAGAGAAACAGATTATATAGCACTATTTGATCTATTATTAATAGAACTATTAGGTATTTTATTTCCAGATGCATTAAGAACATCTTTGCAATTACCTAATTATAAAATAATGCTATCTATTATTATGATGTTTATAAAAAATATGATAAATATTAAATTATTTAATAATCAAAGAACTTCTAATTTTATTAAACATAATATAGAGGAAAAAATATATCCAATAAATATTACAAATGTGTTAAAAAAAACAAGAGGGACAATATTAAATGACACAGATAAACCAATATCCTTAACATTAAACATAAATGTATATACAAATTTAACATATATTACAAACTATGATATGAAATTAATTGATTTAATTAATGATACCCCAGCTAATAAAAATTTCTTTAATTTATTTATTGGATTATTAATAAGTGATGGAAATGATACAAATACTGATAATATTAGAAAAATTATAGATGATGCTGTTTTTAAACCAGTTAAATCAGAACAAAAAACTAATATAAATCCAATAAAAGAAGAGGATCCTGAATATGTAACTAAATTATTAAGAAGAATAGAATGTCCTATATGTTATACTAATGAAAGTAATATTGTATTAAATTGTGGTCATATAATATGTCCAGAATGTTCTAAAAATCCATTAATTGTATCATGTCCTATCTGTAGAATACCAATTACTACTAAACAATCAATATATTATAAAAAATATTTAAAGTATAAAAATAAATATGCAATATTAAAGAAGGAACTTAATTAACTACTTTAAAATTTAATTATTTTATATTATAATATAATGAATAATTCAAATCTAGATATTTTTAATTGTAATAATGATAATACACCTGAATTTTCTTTATGTGGATTAACATTACAAGGTCGTGTTTTAAATTGTTATGATGCTGATACATGTAAAATAGCATTACCTTTACAAAATACTTTTTATAAATTTACATGCCGTTTAAATGGAATAGATACACCTGAAATGAAACCACGTAAAGATAAACCAAATAGAGATTCTGAAATAGTATGGGCAAAGAAAGCACGTGCTGAATTATTAAAATTAATATGTGATGATAATTTAAGTTCTAATTTTGATAATTTAGATATTAAAAAAGACGAAGTTAATAATATATTAGGTAAAAATAAAAAAATTATAACTGTTAGAGCATTAGAGTGGGATAAATTCGGACGTTTATTAGTAGAATTATATAATAAAGATGATGATATTAATAATTGTAAATCATTTAATGATATTTTAGTTGAGAAGGAATTAGCGGTAAAATATGACGGCGGAACAAAGAAAGCTCCTTGGATCCAATAAATATAATATAAACGTCTACATGATAACAATTAATATATTAGAAAAATTGATTCGTAGATTGAGAAAATTTATAAATTTTTTCAATACAACGGATTAACTTTCTAATATCTTAGACTTTTGTCTAAGATATTAGAAAAATTGAGCTCGATTACTTTGTAATCTCACCTAATTTTTATGATATAGATGACTTTTAGTCATCTATATCATAAAAATTGAAATAATCAATAAATATAATTATTATTAATAATAATTATGGAGGTTTTATGCCCTTTTATTAATATTAAGCCAAATAATAATATTGGTAAGTTGAAGGATGAGATTAATTTTGAAGAATTATTACCAAATATGTATCATAATCAAGAATTTGTAGATTATATTATAGCATCTAAATATAATTTTATACCATATCCAAATTATTATAATGATGAAGTAGCAATATATTTTGATATTCACGGTGGAACTTATAATATAATGATGAATGATATTGAGTATACTATTCAAATTTATTTTTATTCAATTAAAAATATTGAATTACTTACAAAGGAAATTATTAATAATTTCAAGCTTATTTTCCAATATAGTTATTTTGTTAAGAATAATATTTTGAATATGACATGGCATGAATATAGGTTAAAAAAATATTTTATTGATAATTTAAATAAACAGACTTTTATGAATCTTTCATTTGTAAAGCCTGATTATTGTCGAACAGAATTATTTAATCATCAAAAAAATAATCTCGCAAGAATGTTTGATATTCATTCAAATCCGACTACTATATCTATTTCTGATAATATGCCCATTTATTTTCAAAATGAACTTATTTATGATATGGTAAAGAATGAGTTTATATCAGATGATGAAATTCCTAAATTTAATATTAGTAGTGGAATAATTTTAGATGAACCTGGAACTGGAAAAACTTTACAATTTATTCTTTATATTTTAGAGTCTAAATTGCCATCATTAGTATTAGTTCCAAATGATCTTATTAAATCTCATTGGATTGAAGAATATAAAAAACATATTATGATTGATTTTATGCCATTTGATATTCTAACATTTGAAGAATTAAGAACACATGATATTGATTTTCTAAATGAATATCAAATAATTGGTATTGATGAAATCCATAATTTATATAAATCTTTTCATAATATTTTTTATAAAATTATAAAAAGTAATATTAAATATCGTTGGGGTATTACTGGAACACCATTTGTATCAAATATATCATTATTTCAGATTATTAAATTCTTAACCGGTCATATATTTATGAATGAACGTATTGTTAATAATCCAGATATTCAAGATAAGATAATGAAATTATTTCTTAAAAATTGTAAGATTGATATAGAATATGAATGGCCTGAATTAGTTATTGAAGATGTTTATGTTAAATTAGATATTGTTCAACAGCGTTTATATGATGCTGAAAAAATGCTTCATAACACTTATAATTTACGGAAACTTATTTGTGAAATAAATTTAATAACTCAAGATGGAGAAATTAAAACACCAACTGAATTGAAACAATATGGTATCCAACGTTATAAAAAAATGTATGAACAACAAGTATCTAAATTAGAAGATTTATACCACCAATTTCATAATATTGAAGAAAATAAAGATAAATTTGAAAAAGATGAATTTCATAAACGTTTTGAACATTTTAAAAGTCTTATTTCAAAACAAAAAGAAATTACTGAAAAACACAAAAGAGTATGTGAATTTTTTATGTCAGGAATTGAAGAAATTAATAAACTTGTAAAAGAACAATCTGATGAAGATTCATGTGCAATTTGTTATGATAATTATTCTTTTCCAATAACATATATTAAAACTTGTGGACATTATTTTTGTAAATCTTGTATTGATAATATGAAGAGAAATCAACATAAATTTGATTGCCCTTTATGTAGAACACCAATTAATATTGATGATATTATTAATGTAAATAATATTGGAGATATTAATAATAGTTCTAAAATTCATGAATTAGTAAAACTTATTAAAGGTGGTCGTTATATAATTTTTACTCAATTTGATAAAGTAATTGATAAGATTCAAACATTCTTATTACGTAATAATATTTCTAGTGAAACAATTAATAACTATTCAGATGAACAAGTATTATTATTATCTTCTAATCATAATGCAGAGGGTATTAATTTGAATCATTTTGATAAAATGATTATTTTTGAACCTTTTGAAGATAATCATTATAATTCTGAATTAGAAAAACAATTAATTGCACGTATACATAGAGTAGGACGTATTGGATGCGTAAATATATACCGTTTAATTACTAAAGGAACTATTGAAGAGGAGATTTATTCTATAACTCATTAATTTAAATAATTTAGATATGACCTTCTGAATAATGATAATATAAATGAGCTGTTAATCCAACAAAAACATCAAATAATAATATCATCCATGCATTAGATGATTTAGTTATTGCTAAATATGCAAATAATCCATAATTAATAGCATGAATTGGTCTTAATTTATTCCACCATATTTTATCTCCAAATACTTCAGGACCTGTTTGTCTTGAATTTGTTAAAAAAATATACGCGAAACCAATACTAATAAATAGTGCTATTACACCCATAAAAGGTAAATAATCTTTATTTATTTTATTAGCAATTATTACAAATAATGTTCTAACACCAATACAACCAACTAAAAATAATAAAATTCTTTTTTGTATATTATTCATTATATTAAATAAGATAATTAATTTAAAATAATAATAATATTTATAAATATTATTATGCAATGTTTATGTAATCTCTTAAAAAAATGTTTTTGTGTGAAAAAATATGATGATATGAATAATACAATAATTGAACAACCGAAAATTATTACTATATCTAAAATATTTAATAATTTATATAAATATAAATTATGTCTTTTAGAATTAGAAGATTCTAAATATTATGTAAGTTTTGATGAAAATATCAATGAATTATTAAATGATAAAAATATAAATGAATGGATTGAAATACATAGACCTATTAAAATATCATATTCAATATTACTAAGTAATAATATTGATTTGGATGATTATGTATTAAAATTTATGAATAAATATGGAATTAATAATGTTCGCGGTGGTAGTTATAAAGATGTTATTTTAGATAATGATACTATTAAATTTATTAAATATGAAATACGCAGAAGAACTAATAAATGTATTAGATGTGGTAAAACTCATAATTATTTACAATGTAATTCAAAATATGATACTGATAATGAAATTATTACATTAGAACCAATAAATGAACAATCAACTATTTATAATTGTGATATATGTAATAGTATATATTATGACTATTATATTTATCATAAATGTGTATCTATATGTTTAAATCGTATAAAATATTTTCAAGAAAACTCTTCTGGTATTTTAAATAAAGAACCATGGAAACATCGTATTAATTTAGATTAATCTTGATTATTAATAAAAATTGATTTTTTTATTTTATTAATATAATATATTTAATTAATGCTGGCCATTAAAAGAACTCATATAAATACTATATTAAATCAAGAACAAATATCACAATTACCATTACATTTATGGAATAGAATTGAGGATATATTAGAAAGAACTGTATCTATTCTTATATATTATATGAGACGTGATAATAAATTAATTAAATTAGTAGATGTATCTAATAATACTATTTTGAAAGAAATTATAATTGATAATTGTTATGATGAGTGTATTAAATTAAGTTCAGATGGAACTTTTTTAACATATATTGATGTTATGAATAATATAGTTTATTATAATATTAATAATACTAGTATTAATAGTATTAATATTTCAAATAGTACTATCTTTCCAAAATATTTCTATTTTGATAGAAATGGTATCTATTATGTTATTTCTTCTAATAATCAAATAATGATATTTGATATTAAAAAAAAAGCTTTGAAGAATATTATAACCTCAAACTCACAAGAAGAATGTACAATGAATATCATTAGTGAAGATTATAAAAAACTATTATGTCGTTCTAATAATTATATGAAAGTATATGATTTTAATAATGGGAATAAATTATTCTCAATTCAATTAAATCATTTAGAAACAGGAGGAATAAGTTTATATGGAAATCATATATTTTATAAACAAAATAATAATATTATAATTATAAATGATAGATTAGAATATAATTATATAAATGATACTGAGGATGAATTAATATTAAATGGAATTGCATTTCATCCAAATAATTATATTATTGCATTATATTTGGAAATGAATATTATTATAATTGATATGATTAAAAAAACAGTTATTAAAAATATAGAAAATATGATGTTTTATGAAAATGAAAGATATAATAATGATGATTCTTATTATAATATGGAATTTACAAAAGATGGTAATTATTTAATAATTAAATATACTGATTGTATTATTAAAAAAATAGATTTATAAAATTGGTAATTACATAGAACATAAATTATGTTTCAAAATAAAATTTAACATTTTTATTTTGAATTAAATTATAAATACCTATATCTAATTGTAGTTCAATAATATATATTTTACGATCAACAATTGAAATATGAGATGAATATTTAATACCTTTTGATTGAGATAAAATGTGCTCTTTTAAAAGTTTTGTCTGACGTTCAATTTCTTTTAGTTTACTATTATATAATTCTTCATTTAATATTTCTGTAAATTCATATAATTCTGATTTTTTAGCTTCTTCTATAAATTCCTTCATTTTAATTAATTCTTTATTAATAATCTGATGAAATAATACAGGTTGTTCTTCAGGAGTTCCTAATAAAAAAGTTAATAAAGTACGTTTGCGTTCCTTAATGCTTGTCATAATTATTATTATTTAATATTAATTAATAATATTATTTCAATTTTTATGATATAGATGACTTTTAGTCATCTATATCATAAAAATTAGGTGAGATTACAAAGTAATCGAGCTCAATTTTTATAATATACTAATTGTTATTACGTTGACGTCCAACTTTATTATATGATTGTTAATATATCAATAAATTCATTTAATAACATATATGGAATTTTATAAATTAATACATTATCCATATCTAACTCTAAATATATATTCATAAAATTACAAACTGAGTGATAATTAAATTCTTTAACAAAATGTTTTTTATATGCATGTGATTTTCTATAACCATTATATAAATCATTATTAATTTGTCCTAAACAACTTTCAATTAAATAAATAAATTTATTATAATTATAAAATTTATTTTTATTAAAATACAAATAATATAATAATAAATAATCTCTATAAGTATGATTCATATAAATATTATTATATATTGTTTTATCTATTGGTTCAGATAGACCAAAATCTGAGATTTTATAACTATAACCCCTTGTATCAAAATAATATATATTATTATTAAAAATTATTTTTTGTCTATAATTTGGTCCAATATAATGAACTAATATATTATTTGGTGTAATATCACCATGAATTATATTTAGTTGATTATGTAAAATATTCAAACCATTTAAATAACATCCTAATATACCTGTTATATCAAAATATCTATCTGTTTTTATAAATTCATATAAATCACCATGATTCATATATTCCATATATATATAACCAAAATTATTAATTGATATATTATTTATTAATGGAACATTTATATCTAACTTTTTCGCTAAATTTTCTTCTAAAATTTCTCCTTTAATTATATTTATAAAAATATCAGAATTAATATCATATGCTAATTTCATATAATTAGATTCTTTTGAAAAAGAATTAGTATTATCATCATAATATTCTATTCTTATTTGTTTTATTATATATATATTATCATTAGTTTTTTTTTTCATAATAACCCCATAAGCTCCTTTCCCTAGAAATTCTAAATCTAATGGTTTATCTAAACTCATTAGTACTATAAATGTTTAGATTATTTTAATTATCTTTATTTATAAAAAAATTAACTACATAGAAGAATTTACCCATATATCCATTTTACTAAACCTATTTTAAAATATAATTTATAGAAATCATAAACATATTTTAATGGAAATTGTGAATGATCAATGTATTTAATTAAATGTTCTTGATTTTCTGATTTTAAATAATTATAATATTGTATAGTTGCTTCTTTAAGATGATAATGTGGAATATCACGAAAAAATATATGATGAATAATATGACAATCACTAATATGATGATGTAACTCATCAATTTTATATCCAATTTTATGGTCAACTGTTTGTAATGCACCTTTTAAATATGACCATGTTTTATCATTATATACTAAAGTTACTTCTGAATGATGTTGAAACCAGGTAACCATATAGAGCCAAAAATAACAGAAAATCATAATTCCACCATACATCATCCACCAATTAAAAACATTTTCAGTATAAACATATACTAAATATATCCATAAAATTACAGATAATGATGAAATAAATCCTTTAAATTTTTCAGTTTTTGAAGTTGATTCATATAATTTACCAAACCAAACAAAATGAGAACCATCTTCTTTAGTTCCAATTGTTAAATATACCCAGAATCCAACAAATGGACCAAATAACCCTGGTAAAATATATTGCATTGGTAATGGAATATTATCAAATTCTTCTTGTGTAATCCATTGATGAGATTTATCTTTTTCTTTATGATTATGAAATCTATGATGAAAATAATGACTTCTAGCCCAGGGATAAAATGGAACCATTAATACACTATGACATAAATGACCACAGATTGAATTAATTATAGGATAAATAGAAAATGAACCATGACCACAATCATGACCAATTACAAAAAGAGACCATGCGAAAAAACCATATATATTATAATATATAAAATGCATAAATAATCCAAATAATGAATAATTATATTTAATATATTCATATGTTATAAATGCAGTTGATAAAATACTAAAATCTATAATCATATATAATAATGATAGTAATACGTTAGATTCAAAACAATGTTTTGGTATATGTTGTTTTATTTTTGATATATTTATTGTCATTAATTATTATTAATAATTATTTCTTATATAAATTAATTTCAATATTTATATAAGAAATATTGATAGAGCGTTAGAATTTATAGACATTTGGTCATTAAATTCTAACTCTCCTAACCGAAGGTTGTATTAACTTTTCTAATATAAATATTGATAATAAAATATTATAAGCATTATTAATCAATATATTTAATGGGTCGATTTTATTTTGGAACAATCTCTGGTAAATTCTGGGGTTCAGCTCAAATGAGTACCGATGCATCTAATTTTAAAGATAATACTTATAAGGGTCCTTTTAGATGCTATGAATATATTGGATGTGGATGTATTGTTGAAAATACAAATCAATTATATTGTAATAATTGTTATATTTGTATTGAAGAACATATTCAAGATTTAGATGATTATACTGAAAAATCTTTAATTAAAAAAAGTAATATATATAAATATTATTTTGATAAGAATGAATTAGATTATATTAAAACAAAAATAAAGGATTTAGAAAATAATCTTGAATTAATTCAAAATAATATTATTAAAAATTTAGATATTGCTATTTTTGATATAGATGATATTAATACTAGTTATAAATATGAAATTGATGAAAAATATTTAAAAAATATGTCAGATAAACATTTATCATTAGTTGCTAGATGGTGTTTGGGTAAATTAATTGAATTTAGTATTATGAATTTAGATTATTGTGAAGTATTTTGTGAATAATATTTTATAAATATTATTAATGATGTATGAATTTTTTTTATCAATTTCATGTATTTTATTCTGCATGAGTTTAACTATATTAATTTTTGTATCTAATACAAAATTATATATAGATAATAAAGATTATCAGGAAAAACATAAATATAATTTTATAATAAATATTATTGTACAAATAATATTATGTATTTATTTATTATGGTTATTATATCACCGTATTATCAAACATGATTATTTAGGATTTATATCATATAATATTTAATTCTTTGTTCTTTAATATCAAAATGTTCTACATTAAATAAATTATAATATAATATACCATCACCTTTTACATATCTATTTGGAATTTTTTCATCAAATAAATTAATTAAAAACACATCACATATATTATTTTTTTTTAAATATTCACCAATGTATTCTAAATAATCTACTATATCTCCATTAGAATAATAATAATATAAATACAATGTTCTTACTATTTTATTTTGTTTCTTATTTAACATATCTAATTTATAAAATGAAATAAATGCATTTATATTATTATTAACATTACTTTTAATTATGAATTTTAAAAATACATCTGAATCATTTATAATCTTAATATTATTACTTGATATAGATTCATATAAATCAAATTTTTCTTTATTATAATTATTAATGTTAGTTGTTATTTCATCTATTTGATTATTTTCAATTATTCTAGATATTTTGAATTTTTTAAAATTATCAGGATAAACAAATTTTGAATAATATTTTTTATGTAATGGTGTATATTTTGATTTACTAATTTGTTCTAAATTAAATAATTTATCAAAATTAATATATCTATGAATATATGTTTTACTACAAATAGGTTTATTATTTATAATATTTCCAGTTGTATAATAACCAAATGAATATTCGTGTGTTTTAATTTTTTTAATAAATTCTAATATTAAATGACCTATTATTAATTCAGGTAAATTTAATTTACGTAATTGCGGTATAATACAAAAAAAATTACCTTCAAGTGAATCTATTTGTTTACCAAATACCATACTTTGTGTATGTTTACCTATAATTAATGCAACAACTTTATTTGGATTATTTTTACTATAAAAAAATAAAGGTATTGAATTTATTAAATAATATTTCATTAATTCTCTTGTATAAATTAAAGTAAAATTACCATCTTTATCAAAATAATGAGTATTTACAAAATCAACAATCTCATCTATATATGATTCATCTAATATTTTATAATTCAATTTAATTTTATGTGATTCAATTAAATTTGAACAATTTTCAAATATTTTATCAGTATTATGTGTAAATTCCATTATACTATATTTTATATTTATCTTTATATTTAATTTATAATTTATAATATATGGAAGATAAATATTATATTAAATATATTAAATATAAAAATAAATATTTATACTTAAAGCAATATAATGATTCTGTACAAAAAGGAGGTGCTCCTATTATTTATAATCCACTTCATAATTATCATAAAATAGAAAAATCTAAATCTAAATCAGAATTAAAAAAAATAATAGCAATAGCAGCATTTAAATTATTAATACCATTTAAATTATTTTATATACCACCACCTGAAATAGGTAGAACTCGTGAAAATAAAAAACATGAAGATGATATAGAAAAATATTTAGGAGATATAATAGATTATCTTGATATAAATTATGATAAAATTAATTTAGAAATATTAGCAAATATAAATGAGATTAATAAAAATAGATTAACAATTGAATTATGTTTAATAATAATTGTTCTTCAATTATATACTAATTTTAATCCTATAGATATTGTATCAGAAAAAATAGGAATATTAGATAGAATTAGAAGATATTTTAAAAAATCAAGTGCAACAGAATATGATAAAAATTATTTATTTATATTTAACCTACTAAGTATTTTTGAAGATAATCAAAAAAAATATAGATTGATTAAATTTTTATTGAATCCATATAAAGTAGATCTAGAATCAGGAATTAAAACAGATTCTAATTATACTTTATTAGATATATTAAGTATTAAAGATACTTTATCTTTCAATAATACAAAAATTTCAGATGAAAAAAATGAAATAAAAGAATTATTAAATAATGCTATTTTATATATAACAAATAATAATAATGATAATGTAACTAATATTGATAATATTACACTTATAAGACAACATGAAATAATATCAAATAGAGATTCAGGTGTATTTTGAATTGCATATAACACATTTAATGAGACATCAACGCAATTAGAAAAATTGATTAAGCTTTAGAATTTATAAATTTTCTCAATACAACGGATTAACTTTCTAATATCTTAGACAAAGTCTAAGATATTAGAAAAATTGAAATATCGTTGGACGTCATAAAATAAATCCTTTAGGATTTATTTTATTTAGACGTCAACGCAATTAGAATTTTTATTTAAGATATTAATTTACTTTGTAAATTAATATCTTAAATAAAAATTGAAATATTATCCAAATAAAAATCATAATAAATATTCTTTTATGGTTTCTCTTATTCCATATGATTGTAATCAATTAACTAAATATAACTTACCTATTCCACTTGAAGTTTTTCAACATTTTGTTATTCCTATTGCTGATATTTTTTCATATATTATAACAAAAGGCATTAATTCAATTATTATAAGTGATTATAATACATTAGATGTTATTCGAACTATTCATACATTTAATTTACATAATATGTCTGTAAGTAATTGTAAAAAATTCATAGTTGGTTCAGATAGCACACGTATACGTATTTGGGAATTAAAGTCAGGACTGTGTATTAAAAATATACATATGGAGATTTTTTATATTAATCCTGAAACAAGTATTTATAGTAAAAGTTATGGAGTTCCATCACACGCTTTTACTATAAATAATGAATTATTAGTTGCAAGTGGTTCTCAAATAAAATGTTTTACCTATAATCAAGATTCTAATCAAGATTATAATTGGAATGAAACTTTTACATATAATATTAAAAAACAAAATTGTCAAATTTCATGCATTGTATCAAATTTAACATTTAATACATTTGCATTTGGTACATTACAGGGAGAAGTATATATTTTTAATCACGATACTAAACAACAAATATATACATTTACTACTGCAATTGGATTATTACGTTCAGATAATTTTCCTGAAATTATATCAATTACATTTAATAAAAATATTTTAGTAGTATCATCATTAACACAATTTAATTTTATATTGAATTTATCAAATTTATCATTAATTAAAATTGTAAAACCTGATGATGAATATGCTTTTAGATTTACAATTAATAATTTATTATTAACACCATCACTAGAATATGTTATTGGTACATGTTGTAATGATAAATCATATATGTGGGATATATCAAATGGAAATATTATTAAATTGCTTGATATTAATCTTAATGAATATTGTATATTTTCCCCTCAGGGAACAACATTAGTTTCTTATGGAACTTATAATGGAATAGACAAATTTAGTGCATCATTATTATAATTTTGAACCTCGTATAACACAATTATTTAGTTAAAGATATGAGAATAATTATAATAAGTATATGATTTCATTTTTAGAATTTATTAATTTACATATATTAATGTTTATATTTTGTAATTATAATATAATAGTTGCTATAAATAATAAAATATATTATAAACATATAAAAAATTTATTTATAATTAGGGACAATCTTATAACATTTATAAAAAAAACTTTACATCATGTATGTATTGAAGAATTATTTTTTCGTGTTTATTTGAATGAATTTTTAGAATATTGTGAATTTGAAAATATACATATAATATCCAGTATATGTTTTTCATTAGGACATATAGTAAATTATTATCAATTAAAACAATTAGAAATGCATAATATTAGAATGACTATTAATCAAATAGTATATACTTTTATTTTAAGCTATTATTATTTACAACAATCTACTCCATTAATATCATTATTATATCATCAATATGCAAATTTATTTTGTATTGCTATTAATTATTATAATTATAGAGTTTAAGAACAGAAGGTTTTGTCTAATAAAAATTGATTAAGCTTTAGAATTTATAAAATAAATTCTAAATACTTAATCAAAGGTTATTTGTGCAAGTTATAATTTACTTTGTAAATTATAACTCACAAATAAAAATTGATAGGGCGATATGAAAAACTTAGTTTTTCATATCTCTCCCTATTAACTTTCTAATAAATATATTGAAAGCTAGCTTTCAATATATTTATGGGAAAAATTGAAACTATTTCTGTCTATATATTCTTTATATAATATTGCATGTCTTGTAATAATTCTATATATACTTCTTTAACAGACTCCTTTAAACAATTCTTATTGTCTCCTTATAATAATTATAAATTGCCAATTGAGGTATGGCTATTGGTATTAGTACAGTTAAGTCCGATTGATTTGTATAATTTGATGTATTCTAATAAAACATTTTTCAAGATTGTATTAGAACACGCAGGAACATTATCAGTACATTTTACGAAAACATTATCTAATAATGAGGAAAAGTTGCTATTTTATTATGGTCAACATTTTAATAATCAGCATATCTTAGTCAATAATATTACATTTATTTCTATTATGAATGTAATAAATTTTGCAAATTCTGATGGATTTGATACGATTTATAATAATAATAATATTATTGCAGGAAGTAAGGAACTACAAAATGGCATTTCTCGGGAAATTGCACAGGAAATAATAAATCCTATATATGTAGTTTCACGCTATAATGCAAAAATTCGTTATGGATTATTCAAGATATTCTGTCTTGATAAATTTAAAATTAATCCATTAATGTTTTATATTATTAAATTTGCACGCTATGAATGTTTTTGTATGTTCTTTTCAATTACAAAGAAAATTCCAGACATGATTAATACACTTCATATTAATAATATGAAGACAATCAATCCATTTTTCTGTAAGCACTATAATACACATAACCTAACAATTAATAAAATTATAGGAATGATAACCTTTACTAATGATTTTGGTGGAAAACCGGAACGAGCATTGGTTCATCTATCTCATCCTATGTGGAATTGTTATAAACAATATGTTGAATTATTAATATGCGGTGTTAAAGAAACACATGCAGATTATTATGCAGGAAACTATTCTATTGATTTTGAGCGTTCATTAACATTTAAAGCACTAATGCCAATCATCGGTTATTATTATGCACAAATGTTTATTTTGAATGTTCAATATGATTTTGATGAGTTTCCATATTTTGTTGAAATTGCATCCAAAATGAATTCATATAACATTTTTAATATTGAGCAGTGTATGCGATTTAGTAAAACAGGTGGTAATTTAGATAAGTTGTTAACTCTTCGTGACAGGAAGAGAAAAATTTGATTTATAATAACACATTTTTGATTTATATCTTTATAAATTATTAACAATGGTTAATTTTAATTCATTTATTTTTCTTTCTAAATCTAATTGTTTCTTTTCTAATTCTGATTTTTCTTCTTCTAATTCTAATATTTTATTTTTAATTACATTATTAGTTTTTTCTTTATTTTCATATTCATATTTATTATTATGTTGAACTATATCCATCCAATTATCTGGTATATCAAATAAATCAAAAATGTATTGATTATTATATGTTTTTATTATAAATTCTTCTTTATCGAAATCTATTATATAATTATATTCATTATCTGGTTCATATTTAGATGTATAATAATCGGTATTTTCATCATCATATTCTACAATTGAATAATAAAATGAATGAAATTGAGACTTACATCCATACTCCATATCATTTATATTTACAAATGGAACATATAATAATTTATTTTTATAATATCTAATATAATTATTATTAATCATTCTATATATTTCATTTATAACATCTTTACCTAAACCATCATAATATGAACTACTATGATTATAATAATTGATTGGAAGATAGAAAAGTTTTAACTTTTCTATCTATACCAATCGTGATTATGGAAATATTCAAAATATCAAAGATATTTTGAATAGCCATAATAATTATAGTAAATTCCTTTATATTTAAAAGCTACAAAACCATGAGTTACCATTATTATAATAATAGAAAAATTGAAAATTTTAATAATTAATAAATGCTAAATGCTTATCTTGTATGGATAACTTTTCCTCTACTGATATTAATCTCACTATTCAGCCAGCAATTAAGCCTACTAAAGAAATTATTCAAAAGTTATATCTTAAATTGAACACTACTCATTCCACTATTAATAATATTCGTATTAATGACGAATTGTTTCAGGAAGATTCCGAAAAACAAAATACAGAGGCTAAAAGTTGAGCCTAATTAGTTTTTTTTATCACATAACCCATTTGTATATTCATTAGAAAAATTGATTAAGCTTTAGAATTTATTTTATAAATTCTAAATAAAAATTGAAAAAAATTATTAATATACTAACCATATAATTTGTATGTCGCGTCGCATTAACCGTCATAATAACCAAATATATATTAACGCTGTTATTGTTGCTAATAATCTGAAATACACGCTTATTAATCAAAATATTCTCCCACCCAATTGTTCTTTGATGATGCGTCCTCAGGTAACCATTCCTGATACAAATATATTTATTACTTTCAACAATCCTGAATCAAATCATACTGGACATGTTATGATTTCACAACTAATTGACATTGATACTCCAGTTGATGGTTTACATATGTTATGTGCTGTTGATTCTTTCAATGGATATTTTATTGAAATCACTGTTCTTAATGTGGAAGAAATGCTGGAAGTGATTGAATTTTGTCAAACAATCTTAGCATATCAACCAAATAACCAACGATTTTTGGAATTTGTTCGTGTTCCGAATCATATGTTAAATCATTGGTGTGTTCCACTTCATGTCCGACAACAGAACATTTCTCATATAGAAGAAGAAGAAGAACCTGTTAATATTTAAATATTACAATTAAAAAAAACAATTATTTTATTCACCATATCCCCAATATAAACCAGTTAACATAAACACAATTATTTTAGAACCAAGTGATGAACCTACTAATATCATAGCTAATTCTAAATCATTACTATATTCTTTATTAAAATTTAAATTCTTATCATTTAAATAACTATTTGTATTTTTATAAAATTCAGTATGAATAATAAAATTAGCAATAACTATAAAGGTAAATAAGAATAAACCTCCTGCTTTACTACAACAACAATCATTCATATTTTTAAAAATAAGTAAATTTATAATAATAAAGAAGAAATAATAAATACAATCTGTCATAATTAACACATCCGCATAATGAGTATTATATTGATGATCACCTAATTCTGTAGTATTTAAATTTTTAATATATTTATTAATATTATTATTAATAATAAATGATTGATAAAAATAATAAATACTAGCACAGACATGAAACAAAATTAATAAAATATATAAAACCATTGAAATCATTTTTTTTATTTTATAATTAATAGGTCTATTAATTATAATATATTGATTAGGTTCAAATTCTATAGGTAATGTAATAATAGGAGCTATTATTTTAATTTCTCTCCTGCATATAGGACAAGTAGTATTATTTTTAAGCCACTCATCAATACATTTTTTATGAAAATTATGTTTACATAACATAGTTTCATATGATTTATTAATAGGACTCAAACAAATAGAACAAGATTCATTCTCAGATAACATACATAATTAATTATTATTAATAGAAATTATTAATATCAATTTTTTCCATAATAAATAATAGTATTCATATTTATTATTAGAAAAATTGATTAAGCTTTAATCAAAGGTTATTTATGTGCATAAATAAAAATTGATAGGGCGTAAGAATTTATAGACCTTTGGTCATTAAATTCTGACTTTCCCTATTAATAACCTTCGGTTTTTTCTAATATATCACTTTCTTTGAAAGTGATATATTAGAAAAATTGATATTATGAAAATTAAATATATTTATAAATATATAATGGGTCAATACTATAAATTTATAATTTTAGCAGATGATAAGAAAAATGATCAAGAAGTTATTCTTCTTATAATTAATCCTCATAATTTTGGAGAGGGTGGAAAATTAATGGAACATTCATATAATAATACTGATATGATGAATACAGTAGAATATCTAATTGGTCCAAATGGAACATTTTATAAATCTCGTATAGTTTGGGCTGGTGATTATGCTGATGAAGAAAATAATGATTCAAGGAATTTATATAGTTTATCTAATAATTATAATTCATATCAAACAGTATATAAAAATCAAAATTATAAATATATTGTTAATCATACTAAAAAATTATATGTTGATAAATATAAAAATAATGATATTCATCCATTGCCATTATTAATTTCTGAAGGAAATGGATTAGGAGGTGGAGATTATAGGGGTAATAATGAAGAATTATGTGGAACATGGGCGCGAGATTTTATTTCCATGGAAGAAACAATTACAGATAATTATAAGGAGCTAGTGTGTAATTTTAGTGAATAAAGATTTAATGTAGTGCTAATATGTTAAATAAAGTCTAAGATATTAGAAAAATTGATTAAGCTTTATAATTTATAAATTTTCTCAATACAACTGATTAACATTTATTAAACAATACTGCATTGCAGTATTGTTTAATAAAAATTGAAATAATCGTTGTACGTCATAAATTTAATCCTTAAGGATTAAATTTATATAGACGTCAACGTGATAGCAATTAGTATATTATAATATATTTATGAACAAAGTTCATAAATATATTATCCTATAAAAATTGAAATAATTCCCATTTATATATTTGTTATAATAATGTATGTCTCTTCCTAATTCTATAAACATAATATGTAATTCCTTAACACCTGCTTTTAAAACATTTTTAATGTCATCATATAATAATTATAAATTGCCAAGTGAGGTTTGGTATTTGATATTGGAGCACTTGAGTCCACAAGATTTGTATAATTTCATGTATTCTAATAAAATTTTTCTCAAGATTGTTTTGTCCAACGCAAATGCTTTATCATTAAATTTTAAGAAAACATTATCTACTTATGAAGAAAAGTGGCTTTTTCATTACGGTATCAGTAATAATCAATCTGCCTTGATTAATAATGTTAAATTTATGTCTGCTATGAGTATTATAAATTTCACAAATATTGATACATTTGATATTATTTATAATAATAATAATATTTTAGCAGGTAGTAATAAATTGAATAATGGATTATCACGTGAAATTGCAGCACAAATTATAAATGCTACACAAGTAATTTCACTATATAATGCTAAAATTCGTTATGGATTATTAAAGACATTCTTTCAAGATAAATTTAAAATAAATCCATTAATGTTTTATATTATTAAATTTGCAAATAGTGAAATTTTATACAATATGTTTATAATCATGATGAAATTTCCGGAACTTATTGATACACTTCATATTAATAATATGAAGAGGATTAACTTTTTTTTCCATAATCAATATAAAACCAATAAATTGACAATTGAAAAAGTAGTAGAGATGATAGCATATGCTTGTCATTTTGATGGTAAATCTGATAATGCATTGATTCATCTAGCTAATCCTATTCGTAATAGTTATCAACTATATATTGAATTATTAATATGTGGTGTTAAAGAAATAGATGCAAATTGTTATGCACGAACGCGTTATATTGAACCAGAACAACTATTAACATTTAAAGCACTTGTGCCGATTATTGGATATTATTATGCAAATGCTTTTTATTTGGGTGGTCCGTATGCTATTTATTTGGAACGTCCACTTGATTTTGAAGAATATCCATATTTTGTTGAAGTTGCATCAAAAATGAATTCACTAAATATTTTTTGTATTGAACAGTGTCTACGATTTAGTAAAACTGGTGGTAATATTGATAAATTGTTAACTCTTCGCAACAGGAAGCGAATGTAATAAACTTTGTTTATTTTGAATTTCACATAACACAATTAGTTTTTTTATCAATTT